>PVBE010402000.1_pt1 | contig 35030 bp, 29 predicted proteins | sample 1631181 | NCBI WGS metagenome assembly PVBE01 (sample SAMN08397723, study PRJNA350692) | Marine metagenome, whole genome shotgun sequencing project. | isolation source: water | place: Pacific Ocean | collected 2012-04
ATTCAAGGTACATTCGCCGCTGCGGATCACGATTCCGCTGAGGAGACAACCGTGATCGAAGAACCCCGTCGCGCCCTCGATGAGCTGCGCTCTCGATACCAGGCGCTCGGAGGTCATCTTTGACCCTGCTGGTGCTCGAGATCGTCTGAGCGAGATCGAGAAGCTGATGGCCGCGCCCGCCTTCTGGGATGACGGGGGTGACCAGGATCTGGTGCGCGAGCGTAGCGAGATGCAGTCGCGCATCGACCTCGACGCGTCGCTGAGCGAGCAAGTCGATGAGGCGGAGGCGTTTCTGGAGCTTGCCGACGAGGGAGAGGACGAGGCGCTCGGTGAGGCGGCGGCGGCGGTCGCCGAGCTGCGCCGGCAGCTCGATGCCTACGAGGTGCAGCTACTCCTGGGCGACCCGGACGACGTGCGTCCGGCGCTCGTCGATATCCACCCGGGAGCCGGGGGAACCGAGTCGCAAGATTGGGCCGCGATGATCTTGCGTATGCTACAGCGATGGGCAGAGGCAGGCGGCTATAGGGTCGAGATGATCGACGAGCAGCCCGGTGAGGAGGCCGGCCTGAAGAGCGCGACTCTCCGCATCGAAGGGCCCTACGCGTTCGGCTACCTCAAGGGGGAAACGGGCGTGCACCGTTTGGTGCGGATATCTCCTTACGATGCGGCGAGCCGACGGCACACCTCGTTCGCCTCCGTTGCCGTTGCGCCGGAGATTGACGACGACATCGAGATCGAGCTCGATGACAAGGATCTTCGCGTCGACACCTATCGTGCCATCGGAGCGGGTGGGCAGCACGTCAACGTGACCGACTCGGCTGTTCGTGTGACCCACGTGCCTACCGGGCTCGTAGCGCAGAGCCAAGCGGAGCGCTCACAACACCGCAACAAGGCCATGGCGCTGAAGGTCCTGCGGGCACGCCTCTACGAGCGCGAGCGCCAGCTACGCGAGGCCGAGATCGCCGAGAAACAGGGCGAGAAGATGGAGATCGGGTTCGGTTCGCAGATCCGCTCGTACGTGTTGCACCCGTATCGCATGGCCAAGGATCACCGCACGGAGGTGGAGAAGGGCAACGTGGATGCGGTTCTCGATGGCGACCTACAGCCGTTCATGGACGGTTTCTTGAAATGGCGTGCCGGCGCCGGCGACGACGGTAACTCGTAGCAGCTTCGCCGGTCAGGAGCCGGTCGTGTCGAGACGGCCGTCTTTGACGAAATACGCCTGCTGATACGCCTCGAGGTTGAGGATGGCGCGTTCCGCTGGCCCACATGCGCGAGTCGGGGCGGTGCCGGCGATGAATGCGAGCTCGACGGCCTCCTTGCAGTATGCGCTGTGCAGCAGGCCGGTAAACGGATCGACCGTCCGTAGCTCGACGTTGCCGGGCTGCGGCAATACCGCTGGCGAGGCGCCGGTCTCGGCGGCGCGCATCACCTCGATCCAGATCGGCAGGGCCGAGTTCGATCCGGTAGCGTAGCGGTGAATGCGTTCCTTCTTGTCGTGGCCCAGCCATACACCGACGGTGTGGTTGGGAGAAAAGCCGACGTACCAAACGTCCGTACGGTCGTCGGTGGTGCCCGACTTTCCACCCAGCATCTGTTGCAGCTCTTGCCCGAGCGCCCGAGCTCGCACGCCCGTGCCACGCTGGATACCGGCGACCAACATGCGCGCCATCACGTAGGCCTCATCGGCGTTCATCACGGAGCGTGCCGACTGCTGAGTCTTCTCGAGTAGCTTGCCGCGGCGGTCGTAGACGGCCCGAACCAGATGAGGCTCGACCAGGACTCCCAGATTGGGGAACACCGTGTAGGCACGCACGATCTCCCAGACCGAGATGTCCATAACCCCCAGCCCGAGAGATAGATAGGGGCCGAACGGGGCGGTGAGACCGAACTTGCGAGCCATGTCGATGACGTTCTCGACGCCGATCTTCTGTTGCAGCATGACCGTCGGTACGTTACGAGACTTGGTAATCGCCTCGGCCATGGAGGTGACACCGATGTACTCGTTGGCGAAATTCGCTGGCGAGTACGGTTGGCGCGTCGTGGGGTCGCGGAATGTCGTTTGTTGATCGACAAACAGATACGACGGCGTGATGCCCATCGTTACCGCCGTCGAGTACACGAAGGGCTTGAAGATCGATCCCGTCTGGCGGACGGCCTGGGTGGCGCGGTTGAACTCGGAGTCGTCGAAGACGCGCCCACCGCTCATGGCGCGAACTTCGCCGCTATCGTTCTCTACCACCAGCACCGCGCCTTGCAGCTCCGGTATCTGGTCGAGCTCGACCTCCCAGGCACCGTCGTCCCGTGACTCCAGAAGGACTTCGATCAGGTCGCCAGGGCGCACCAAGCGGCCCATCGTCGTACGGTTCGTCCACTCCGCATCATCGGGGGTGATCTCGACCATCAGGTCGCCGATGCGCGCGCGACTCGACTCGGGCCTTACCTCCGTGACGACGGCGGGCACGAAGGCGCCGGGCTCCATCGGTGTCTTCCAGCGCGGGTCTTCGTATGCTGCAGGGTCGATGCCGTCGTCGTGCAAGTTGCGGTGGTCGCCGCGCCATCCGGAGCGCTTGTCGACCTCGCGGATGCCGCGATCGAGCGCCACCTCGGCAGCACGCTGGAGGCGGCGGTCCAGCGTCGTCTGTACTCGAAGCCCAGATCGATAGATGCCCTCCATGCCGTAGGTCTGGATCAGCGTCTTGCGAATCTCCTCGGTGAAATAATCACCGAGGTGGTTGCTGCCGGTATCCTCCGCTACGAGCAACGGCGCTGCCTTCGCCACGGCGTTTTCCTCGGCCGTGATGAAGGCCTCGTCGAGCATTCGATCCAGCACGATGTTGCGTTTGGCGATGGCGTTTTCCGGATGCAGATCGGGACGATAGCTCGAAGGTCTCTGGATCATTCCGGCGAGCAGTGCGGCCTCGGGCAAGGTGACATCCGAGATCGGCTTGCCGAAGTAGAACTTCGAGGCTGCCTGGAAGCCGTAGGCGCTGCTGCCCATGAAGATCTGGTTCGCGTAGATCGAGAAGATCTGCTCCTTCGTAAAGTGACGCTCGATCTGAATGGCGTAGACGGCCTCGCGGATCTTACGCTCGATTGTCTTGTCACGCGGCAGCCAGGTGTCGCCGCCCAGATATCGATCGAGGTTGCGGGGAACCTGCATCGTGATCGTGCTGAATCCTTCACAGAAGTACCCACAGCGCAGGTCGGCAAGCAGCGAGCGCAGCACCGCCTGGGGATCGATTCCTACGTGGTCGAAGAAGCGCGCGTCCTCGGCGGCGATTACTGCTTGCACCATGGCCGGCGCGATCTCATCGAAGCTCACCACCTCGCGTCGTTGCTGCAGCCATTCGGCGTACTGCATACCGTCGCGATCGTAGATCCGCGTCACCAGGCTCGGCTCATAGACGCGCAGCGCGTCGACGATGGCGGCGTCGGGAACGTAGGCGATGACGAAGCCGGCTGCGAGGCCTGCAATCACGGCTCCGAACGGCAGCGCGGCCAGCACAGGATGCCGGATCATTGGTGCCGCGGTGCGGGCGGCGGCGGCGAGAAAACGGTGGATCATACGGTTGCCGGAGTTCTCGAAGGCACTCGTGGAGACAGATTCCACGTACCGAGATGGTAGCATGGAGGCTGCGGTCGCCGTCGGCTGGACGCGCTGCGACACGCGCCGCAGCAAGATGCTTGACGTGCAGGTCGGGGGATTGTTTCATTAGGTTAGCACTCGACTCGAGAGAGTGCTAAGAGCGGTTGTATGGTGCCCGTTGGGGGCGTGCAACCTGACCTCCAGGGCTAGGGCAGCGATGTACGGCAAAGGTCGTCATGCGGGTTTCTGAGCTGACAGCGCGCAGCGCGGCGGTTCTTGACGCGATCGTCGAGCGCCACATCACCACCGGGGCACCGGTGGGGTCTTCGGCCATCGCCGATCAGTTGCCCGAGACGCTGTCGCCGGCGACCATCCGCAACGTGATGGCGGAGCTCGAGCGCCTGGGACTTCTGGAGCAGCCGCATACCTCGGCGGGACGTTCACCGACACGGGCCGGCTACACGCGCTACGTGGGCGGGTTGACGGCAACCCGGCGAGTCGATGAGCTCGATTCGGAGGCGTTGCGCTCGCGACTTGAGACGGATCCGATCGAGGTACGCGAGCTGCTACGGCGGACGTGCCATCTGCTGGCGGAGCTGTCCGACCTGGTCGGTGTGGTCTCTGGGCCGACGTTGGCGGACACTGTTTTCCAGCACATCGATTTCGTTGCCCTGGAGAGCAACCGAGTGCTGGCGATGGTCGTTGCCCGCAGCGGCCAGGTGAAGAACCGCGTCGTGGCATTGGACCGCACCATGACCCAGGAGCAGCTCGATCGCTCGGCGGCATACCTGGTGCGTCGTTTTGCTGGCCGCAGCCTGCGCCAGGTATCGGCTCGGGTACGCGAGCTGCTACTGAAGGCCGATGAGCATCTCGATCGGTGCGAGTCGAGGGCCATCCGATTGGGGGCGCGCTCCCTGACGCCGGATCTCGACGAGGCCGAGGTCATGGTGGAGGGTGCCGCAAGCCTTCTCGGGCAACCCGATTTCGATGGCGCCAGCTCCCTGCAGTCGATGATCGAGACGCTCGAAGAGCGCCGCGAGCTGCGCGGCGCCATGGTGAGCACCGGCGGCCAGGAGACCCGTATCTTCATCGGCGCGGCGCCGCTCCCTGAGACGCTAGGAGCGTGCTCGTTGGTGGCGGCGACCTATTGGTCGAGTGGCCACGCGCTGGGCTCGCTTGCGGTATTGGGGCCAACGCGGCTCGACTACGCGCGCACCATCGCGTTGGTCGAGGCGATGGCGCAGGCCACGTCGGACGTGCTGGGGCGTGTCACGCTCTGAGACAGCCCGCGCTCGGCCATGCCAGGGCCGCGAGGAAACTACGAATGACCGACAGCAAACGCACACCCTTGGAAGACAAGTGGGCGGCCACCCTCGATCAGGAGCCCGACGGCGACACGAGCGGTGACACGGCCCCCGATGGGGAGGCCGGCGAGGTGCCACAGCACCCGCTCGAGGCAGAGGTCGCGGAGCTCAAGGATCAGTTGCTGCGGCAGCAAGCCGAGATGGCGAACTATCGACGCCGTACCCAACAGGAGCGCGACGAGCGCGCCGTGGAAGGTCGCATCGACGTGATCCAACAGCTGCTGCCGGTGCTCGACGACTTCGAGCGCGCCATCGATGCCGATGCCGACGCCGATGGCTACCGCGAAGGTGTGGAGCTTATTCTCAAGTCGCTTCGCGACCTGCTGGTGAGCCTTGGCGTCAGTCGGCTCGACCCGCACGGCGAGGAGTTCGACCCCACGCTACATGATGCCGTTCAGCAGCTACCCACTGACGAAGTACCCGAGGGTCGCGTCGCCAGCGTCTACAAGCCCGGGTATCAACTGGGCGAGCGGCTGCTGCGACCGGCCACGGTAGTGGTAGCGCGCCAGCCTATGGCCGACCCCGAGCCGGAAGTCTGAGAATGGCGTCTGACCACTACGAGGTACTCGGGGTTCGCCGCGACGCGTCGGCAGAGGAGATCAAGAAGGCGTATCGCCATGCGGCGATGGCCAATCACCCGGATCGAAACCCCGACAATCCGGAGGCCGAGGAGCGCTTCAAGCAGGCGGCAGAGGCCTATGCGGTGGTGGGCGATGCGGACAAGCGAGCGCGCTACGATCGCTTCGGCGACGCTGCCTTCAGTGGCGCCTCACCGGACTTCGGATCCGAAGTCTTCGCCGACTTCGGCGACATTCTCGGGGGTTTGTTCGGTTTCGAGACGGGCTTCGGAAACGCGCGGGGAGGCGGCCAATCACGGGGCTCGAGCCTCCAGTATCGACTCCAGATCGACCTCGAGCAGGCGGCGGCGGGCGACGAGGTCGAGATCCGTGTGCCGCGTCGCGGCACGTGCGATAGCTGTAGCGGCACAGGGTCGACGTCCGGTGCCGGTCGCAACCCCTGTGTAGCCTGCGGCGGTGTGGGGCAGGTGCAGCAGCGGCACGGGTTTCTCACGATGGCGCGGCCGTGCGGTCGCTGTCGTGGTACGGGGACGATTATCGACGACCCGTGTGTCACGTGTCGTGGCGAGGGTAGGTCCCGTCAGACTGCGAAGCTCAAGGTGAAGGTCCCGCCAGGGGTCGACACCGGGATGCGATTGCTACTTCGTGACGAGGGCGAGAGCGGGGTGAACGGCGGTCCGCCGGGCGATCTGCAGATCTTGCTCGAGGTCCGTGAGCACGAGCGCTTCGCTCGTCGCGACCAGGACCTGTACACGCGAGCGCCGGCAAGCTTCGCTCGGCTGGCCCTCGGCGGCGAGATCGAGGTCGCAACCCTAGGGAACCAGACGGCGACCTTGGAGGTGCCACCGGGCACGCAGTCGGGAGAGCTGCTCGAGCTGCGCGGTCATGGCATGCCCTCAGTGAATGGTGGACGGCGCGGTGATCTCCGAGTGGCGGTTCAGGCAGTCACGCCCCGCAAGTTGAGTGACCGTGAGGGGCAGCTCCTGCGCGAGCTAGAGGAGTTGCGCCCCGACCCGCCCGAGCTCGAGGACGAGGAGCGCTCTTGGTGGGACAGGCTCCGCGACGCGTTCGCGTAGCCATGAGCACTGGCCCCCGCGGGCGGTTCAAGGTTGCTGGCGGCGCCCTGTGCGCCGAGCGCCCGACCATCGATCCGGTCGAGGCGCACCACATGAGGGTCTTGCGACTGGGCGTCGGCGATCACGTGGTGCTCTTTGATGGGCGTGGCGAAGAGGCGACAGCGCAGCTCGAAATGGTTACCGAAGATCACGTCACGGCACGCGTGCTCGAGCGCCATACTCCGGCGACCGAGTCTGCGTTGGACGTGTGGCTGATCCAGGCGGTGCCCACGAAGCTGACTCGCATGGATCTCATCGTGCGCCAGTGCACCGAGCTGGGAATGACGCGGCTGTTGCCGATCATCGCGGCTCGCAGTCAGGTGCCGAGTGGGGGAGTTGGAGTGATCGAGGAGCGCCGCGCGCGTTGGCAGCGCCTGGCCGATGCTGCCGCCAAGCAGAGTCGTCGCACCGTGGTGCCGCACATTGGCGTGCCGATGCGGTTGCAAGACCTCGACTGGTCCTCGATCCCAGAGCTCAGATTGGTCTGCGATCCGCGCGGCGGATCCGGAGCCCTGGCGCAGACGCTACGCAATGCACCCGCCACTAGGGTGGCGCTAATGGTCGGACCGGAGGGCGGCTGGAACGCTCGAGAGCGTGCTCTCGCGCAGGGTTCAGATGCCACGACCGTCGCCTTCGGACCTCGGGTGCTGCGCGCCGACACCGCCGGAGCCGCAGCGTTGGCCGTGCTCCAACATGTCTGGGGCGATTTGGGCTAGGCGCGGTGTCGTCATCGACGCGCGTGGCGTGCGGCGTGTTCCCGCTCGCCTACGACGATCCGAACGAGGCGTTACGCAGCTCCTTGCGGGCGTCTTTCCCGTGAATACGAATCACGTCGCACATCTGGTGTAACCGGCTCCGAAGCGCCGGCCCAATTCGATCCTCCAGCGACGCCGGACCCTCCGGCGTCGCGCGCCAAGAGCGTCTGGAAGATTGGGCCGATCTTGCGTCGTTCGGGTCTGCAGCGCCTGACCTACTCGTGCCGGCCTCACTCGCCGTCGCCGGCGGATCTCCGAAGTTCGTCGTGATCAACGTCATGCGCTTGCGGTTGTACCGGTCGTTGAGGAGGTGTGTGACTGTGTCAAACACCCAGGGGCTGGGCCGGCGGGCTCCGAGATCATCGAGCAGCAGGACGTCGGCCTCGAGCAACGGGCGCAGCACCTGCAACTCCGAGGTCTCGGAAACTGGGTTGTACGACTCCTGAATGTCGCGCAAGAGATCGCGATAGTCGACGAATCGTCCGCTGATCGAGTAGCGGTCGAGCAGCGCGCTGAGGACGGCCACGGCAAGGTGCGTCTTGCCCACGCCGGGCAAGCCGATGAATACCAGGCCGTAGTCGAGACGAAGATACTCCTCGACGTATTTTTCGCACTTGAGCTTGGCTCCCCCCATGGAGCTGTGCGCCCCCGCATACTCGGCCTCGAAGTTGCTGAGACGGCAGTGCTCGTAGCGTCGCGGAATGCATGCCCGGGTTACTTGCCGGCGCTGACGAGCCTCGAGACGACATTCGCACTGTTGAACCGACCGGTCGTCGGCCTCTGCGCTGGAGATCCAACCAGTGTCGTCGCAGAGGGTGCAATGCGGGGAATCTGTTGACGCCAAGGCTAGTCTTCCTCGGAGTTGCGCGGGCGTCGCCGCACGAGGGCGCCACGCTCGATGCGTACCAGCGCCTGCACAAACTCGCTGGACAGCCGCTGATCGTCGCCAGTCAGCTCATCGCGGACGAAACACATTAGCTCTGCCACTTCGTTCTGGAGGCGTTCCATGTTTTGACGCATGTTGAGGATGACCTCGACACCTGCGAGGTTAACCCCGAGGTCGCGAGTCAACGACAGGATAACCTCGAGCCGTCGAAGGTCGCCGTCATCGTACAAGCGAGTGTTGCCGCCGGAGCGCGATGGCCGGAGCAGGCCCTCGCGCTCATACAGTCGCAGCGTTTGAGGATGGATCTCGTACCGCTCGGCCACCGCGCTGATCATGTACGTGCCCTTCTTGCGCTTGGCGTCGGCGCTCATTGTCAGGGCTCCGCGTCGCGGTTGCGGGGATTGAAGGGGTGGCGCGCTGCGAGCTGTCGAACCATCTCCTTGGAATCCTCGTCGAGGATTCGGGGGAGATGGACCTCGACGCGCACCAGCATATCCCCTCGCCGCCCGTCCGGCAGCTCGAGGCCACGTCCGCGAAGCCGGAAGACCTGGCCGGTCGGCGTGTTGGGAGGTAGAGGGAGGCTGGCTGCGGTACCGTCGAGCGTCGCCACGTTGATGCGGCCTCCGAGGACGGCCTCGAGCGCTGAAATCGGCTGCCGCGTAGCTAGGTGAGGCCCGTCGCGACGGAACCCGCGGACCGGCTCCACCCGACAACGAAGAATCAGGTCGCCGCGCGCGCCGCCCATCCGGCCGCAGTGGCCCTCGCCTGGGACCCGGACCTCTTGCCCGTCGGTGATCCCGGGTGGCACGCGAACGAGGATCGTCTCCGTGCGCGGATGGGTGCCGAGCCCGGTACAGTGCCTGCAGGGTATGCCGCGGAGCAATCCGGTGGCATCACAGTCGGCACACGAGCAGGTTACCGACAGCGCCCCTTTGACGAACGTCTCCTGGCCGCTACCGCTGCAGGTGTCGCACGGTCGTGTCCGCTGCAACTGCACGCGTCCGCGGCCGCCGCAGCTCTCGCAGCGCTCGTGGCGCCGCACTCGCGCGGTGCTCCTTCGGCCGCGCTCCGAATCCGCCAAAGCAACGCCCACGTCGACATAAAGATCGCTGCCACGCTGTGAGCCGGAGCGCTGACGATGGTCCCTCAAGTGTCGGAAAAGATCACCATAGCTGCCGGGCTCATTGCCCTCGGGCGAGACCCGCACCGTGAGGTCTGACGCAGCCGGTTCGACCGAGTCCGCCGGCGAGCCCTCGCGATCGTAGCGATCCCGGCGGTCAGGGTCCGAGAGTACCTCGTACGCGGTGACGATCCGCTCGAATACCGTTGCTGCGTGTGGGTCCCCGGGATTGATGTCCGGGTGATAGCGGCGGCTGAGATGCCGATAGGCGAGCTCGACCTGCTCGGTGTCGGCGTTGGGTGGAATCCCCAGCGTGGCGTAGTAATCGCGTGCCAACATGGCTCTGATGCTGTGCGGGCCGCCATGCCATCGACGCCCCGCACAGTCCTTGGTTGCGAGCTCTAACTCTCGTCGTCGACGACCTCCGCCTCGATGACCTCTCCGTCGTCTTCGGAGGAAGCCTCCTCGGCGGCGCCGGCATCCGCGGCGTCGGCATCCGCTGCGTCGGCCTGCGCATACATCGTCTGCGCCAGCTGGTGTGACGCCTGCTGCAGCGTCTCCGTTGCTTGCTTGAGCTCGTCGGTGCCGGCGTCCTCCTTGTCCAGCGATTCGCGTGCCGCCTTCACGGCACCTTCGACATCGGAGATAGCGCTGGCGTCGAGTTGTTCGCGGTTGTCGTTGAGGAGCTTTTCGGTCTGATACACGAGACCGTCGAGCTGGTTCCGGGCTTCGACCTCCTCGCGTCGTGCCTTGTCCTCCTCGGCGTGCGCGTCGGCGTCCTTGACGAGTTGCTCGACATCGTCGTCCGACAGCCCACTCGACGACGTCACGGTGATCTTCTGTTCCTTGTTGGTGCCGAGGTCCTTCGCGGTGACGCTCAGGATGCCGTTGGCGTCGATATCGAAGGTGACTTCGACCTGGGGTACTCCGCGCGGGGCGGCAGGAATCCCCTCGAGGTGGAAGCGACCGAGCGTGCGATTGGAGGCCGCCATCTCGCGCTCCCCCTGCAATACGTGGACTTCTACCGAGGGTTGGTTGTCGGCCGCGGTGGTAAAGGTCTCGCTCTTACGTGTCGGAATGGTCGTGTTGCGGGCGATGAGCACTGTGGTGACGCCGCCGAGCGTCTCGATGCCGAGCGATAGCGGCGTGACATCGAGTAGCAGCAGGTCGCTGACCTCACCGGCCAGCACGCCGCCCTGGATGGCGGCCCCTAGCGCCACGACCTCGTCCGGGTTGACGCCCTTGTGAGGGGCCTTGCCGAAGACCTGCCGGACCTGATCCTGAACCGCGGGCATCCGGGTGGATCCGCCGACCAACACCACCTCGTCGATCTCGCCGGCCTTGAGGCCGGAGTCGGCCAGGGCCTGTTTGCAGGGCCCGCCCGCCCGCTCGAATAGATCGGTGACCAAGCTCTCGAACTTGGCGCGAGTGAGCTTCAAACTGAGGTGCTTCGGGCCACTCTGATCGGCGGTGATGAACGGCAGGTTGATTTCCGACTCGACGACCGACGACAGCTCGATCTTTGCCTTCTCCGCTGCCTCCTTGAGGCGCTGCAGCGCCATCCGGTCGCCCGAGAGATCGATGCCCTGATCCTTGCGGAATTCCTCGATGATCCATTCGATGATGCGCTGGTCGAAGTTGTCGCCGCCCAAATGGGTGTCGCCATTGGTTGCCTTGACCTCGACAACGCCGTCGCCCACTTCCAGGATCGAGATGTCGAACGTGCCACCGCCGAAGTCGTAGACGGCGATCTTCTCGTCTGCCTTCTTCTCCAGGCCGTAGGCGAGGGCCGCTGCGGTCGGCTCGTTGATGATGCGCTCGACCTGCAAGCCGGCGATGCGCCCGGCATCCTTGGTGGCCTGCCGTTGCGCGTCGTTGAAGTAGGCGGGAACCGTGATCACCGCCCGCTCGGCCTTCTGGCCCAGATAGTCTTCCGCCGCCTGCTTGAGCTTCTGCAGCACCATCGCCGAGATCTCTGGCGGAGAGTAGTTCTTGCCGCTCGCCACGATGCTGACGTCGTCGCCCTGTTGCTCGACTTGGAAGGGGACCATGGTCAGCTCTTCGCTGATCTCGCTGTGACGGCGCCCCATGAAACGCTTGATCGAGAAGACAGTGTTCTCGGGGTTGGTCACAGCCTGGCGCTTGGCAACCTGGCCGACGAGACGCTCGTCCTTCTCTGTGAAGGCGACTACGGAAGGCGTGGTGCGACCACCCTCGGCGTTCGGAATGACGGTGGGCTCGCCGCCCTCCATCACCGCGACTACCGAGTTGGTGGTGCCCAGGTCAATACCGATGATCTTGGACATGTGGAGCTCCTGGATTCTGGCCCGTGCTTACGGGCCACAGAGAGTTTCGGGGCCCGGCTGCCGAGTCGGTGGCGCGCCGGGGCTGTATCGCAGGTTAGTTGACTGAAAGAATAAAACCTTAGTTGGTCATAGTCAACTTCATTCTGGGACCGATCGACGCCACCGAGCACGCTCCGCGAGGAGGGACTCGAAAGTGTGTTCTGGTAGGCATTGCCGCGCGATGGGGAGCACAGATGCACGATACGTGCATCGCGGTGCGTCGGCGGGGCCTAGAGCTTGGCCACCTTGCGCTTCTGTAGGTAGACCATGCGAAGCTGGTAAAGCACGTCCTCGAGGGCTTTGCTGGTCTCGCTAGAGCGCGCTCCCTCGGTACTTTCCTGCAGCAGCGCCAAGACCTCGACGCGTAGGCGTGCCAGGTCGAGATCCTCGACCATCTGACCGCTCTGCGGCTCCGGCATGGCCCCCAGTGCCAGGAGCCCCCCGACATACTGTTCTTCGATGAACTTGAGTAGTGCTTGGTCGTCGAGCTTGAGGCTCGGGGTGTCCTCCGGAGCGGGGTCGTCAGTGGCTACCGGATCGATGTCGTCGGCGCGTGGCTCCGGAGCGCTGCTCGGCGAGCCGGTGGCCTCGTCGACGTTGCTGTCCATGGGCGCGGCCGCGCTGACGGGCTCGGACACCGGATCGTCGGTCGAAGGCACCGGCGCCTCGTCGCGAAGGTTGCCGTCGCTGTCGAACGACCGGCGGTCGGTTACCTTGATCTTCGGTCGTTGGTTGTCGGGGATGTCGGCTTCGCTCATGGGCACGAGTCTAGCAGGTAGTCAACGTGGCTCCAGGCCTCGCCATAGACAGCGTTGGCCGCCGGCGATGCGGTGAGCGGTCAACGGGCACGAACATTAGACTGCTGTCATGGCAGAGACGCGAGATCGGCGTGTAGACGATCCGGACGACCGCGTGGCCGGCGAGGCCTTCGCCCGCCTGGTTGGCATCATGCGCCGCCTGCGCGAGCCAGACGGGTGCCCGTGGGACCGTGAGCAGAGCTTCTCTACTCTGCGGCGCTACACGCTCGAGGAGGCCTACGAGGTAGTGCAGGCGATCGATGACGGCGATTCCCAGATGCTCTGTTCCGAGCTCGGAGATCTGCTGCTGCAAATCGTCTTCCTGTCGCAAATTGGCGCCGAGGAAGGGAGCTTCGAGGTCGTTGATGCCATCGAAGCCATCAACGACAAGCTGGTGCGGCGCCATCCGCACGTCTTCGGTGATGGTCGGGCCGACGATGCTGATGCGGTATTGCGCAACTGGGAGGCGATCAAGCGCCAAGAACGCGGCGTCGGCTCTTTGCTCGACGACGTTCCGCGGGCGCTCCCGGCACTTGACCGCGCCCAGAAGCTCGGCAAGCGCGCTGCGCAGATGTCCTTCGACTGGGCTTCGATTCCGGACGTCGTTGCCAAGGCACGCGAGGAGTTCGACGAGCTGGTGTCTGCATTGGAGAAAGACGACGCTCAGAGCATCCAGGAGGAGCTCGGCGACCTGCTGTTGACGCTAGCCAACGTGGCTCGGCACCTTGGGCACTCAGCGGAGGTCGCCCTCAACGACGCGAGTCGGAAGTTCGAGCGCCGCTTCCGGCAGGTAGAAGCGGCGGTCGGCGAAAAGCGAATTCGTGCGACCCCTGACGATCTCGAGGCCGAATGGCAGCGCATTAAGAGACGGGAGCACCGCGGCTAGAACACCGGCAGAGGTCAGCCCGGTCTCGTCGGTTCCGTGCTGCGTAACGGTTAGCGTCCAGCGATTGCTGCTACTACCACTCCGACCAGATATAGGGCCAGCAGCGGGACGGCCACCAGGAACTGGCTCATCCCATCGGGAGGGGTAAGCATGGCTGCGATGACAAAGGCCACCAGTATCGCGTAGGGAAACCATCGCAGCAGGCCTCGTGCGTTTATCAACCCGACGCGTGCGGCACTGAGAATGATCAGTGGCAGCTGCGCTCCGAGTCCCATCGCCAGGAGAAGGCGGACGGTGAACCGCAGAAAGTCGCGGATCGTGATGGCGTGCGTGAACTCCTTGCCGACGTCGAGCAGGTAGCTCACGGCGAAGGGAATCAGGATGAAGTACGCGAAGCCGAGGCCGGCGAGAAACAGAGCGCAAGCGCTGAGAACGAACGCTGCGATGGTGATGGCGGAACGCAGACGGATCCGCGGGGCCACAACCACATACAGCTGCAACGCCAGCGCCGGAATCGCGAACACCAGGCCGGTTGACAGTGACACCGTGAAGTACAGGACGAATGGATCGGTCAGGCCGGTAAACGCCAGCCGTGGGTCTTGGCCGCGTAGGGCCAGAGCGGCGGTGAGTGGCCGCGACAGCACTTCGAAAATCTCCTGCGACCAGTTCCACGACAGCGATGTGCCGACCGCCAACGCCAGCAGCGACCAGACGGTAAGCTTGCGGGCACGATCCACACCCGCCAGCAGCTTGCGCAGGGGAGAGTCGTCTTCGAGGTCCGCTTCGAGCTCGATCTCGGATTCGGTCGTCATAGCCTGCCGGGAGTGGATACGGGTGACGAATTCTAGCAGCCCGTGGTTCTGCTACCGCATTCGCGCAGCCGCGGCCGGCCAGCGACGGGATCGGGGTAGGGGTGATGGCAAGGCTCGAGCCGAAGGCGCCGCATCAAGAGTTCGGAACCGTCGAGGTGATCTGCGGGAGCATGTTCTCCGGCAAGAGCGAGGAGCTGATCCGCCGCCTCCGTCGCGCCCAGATCGCCAAACAGGCGGTGCAGGTCTTCAAGCCGCGGGTCGACGATCGTTTCGACAGCGATCACATCGTGTCGCACAACCAGCAGAAACTGCCCAGCGATCGGGTCGGTGACTCTGAGGAGCTGTATGCGAGCGTGCACGCCGAAACCCAGGTCGTCGGCATCGATGAGGCACAGTTCTTCGATGACGGCCTCGTGGAAACATGCCAACGTCTTGCCGACGAGGGTCATCGCGTGATCGTTGCCGGCCTCGACAAGGACTATCGAGGCGAGCCGTTCGAGCCGATGCCGGCGTTGTTGGCAATTGCCGAGTACATCACCAAGACGCTGGCAATCTGTATGCAGTGCGGACGACCGGCGAATTTCTCACAGCGGCTGACCGCGAGTAGAGAGCGCGTCGTTGTCGGTGCAGCCGATGTGTACGAGGCTCGCTGCCGGCACTGCTTCGATCCGAACAGTGACGATTAGAGGGCCCGTCGGATGGTTACCACAGTCTGCTGGTGTATGTCAGCGGCCATCGCCGCTACGCCAGCGCTCCCCCCGCACGCGCACGCGCCGCCCGAGCTCGAACGTCAGCGCGCCGTCGCGGTCCGTTCGGTATACGGCTGTGCCAAGTGCCCTCAGCCGCTCGAGCACGATGGATCGGGGCAGTGACCAGGGATTCGTGGCTCCTACGGACACGATCGCATGGCGTGGCAATAGCCGCCTCAGGAGTTGGTCGGAAGTAGCGCTGGCACTGCCGTGATGTCCGACCTTGAGGACGGCGCCCGGTACTCGTGTCAGGTCCCAGTGCTGCTCCGCCGTTGCCCCGGCGTCGCCGGTCAGCAGGATGGTCTTGGTACCGCAGGTCGCCGCCAGCACGAGCGAGGCCTCGTTGTTCACTTCCTCGGCACCGGCGCGGAGTTCACTGACTGTCGCTGGAAGGCTGCGCCATTGGCATCCGGCGACCGTCCTATAGAGCGCAGTGGGAGTGAGTAGGGCGGTGTTTCGTGCCTCAGCCAGCTCGTATAGAAGGGCCGTGGTCCGGGAGTGAGGGGGGTAGCGCCCTGCCATAGCTCGGCAATCCGAAAATGGCGCAGAATCGCCGGCACGCCGGCGACATGGTCGGCGTGGTCGTGCGTCACCGCTACCGCGTCGATGTGGGTGACCCCGAGTCGACGCAGCTCCGGTTCGACAATGTGATAGCCGGTGTCGTAGTCGATACCGGGATAGCCGCCGGCATCGATCAACACCGCTCCGTCAGCGGAAACTAGAAGCTGGGCGTCGCCCTGGCCAACGTCGAGAGCGAGAAGACGCGGGTGCGTCGGGATCGGTGGAGACTGCAACGAGAGCACTACGGCGGTCATTGCCGATAGCGCGCCAACGGCGCGAACCCGGCCCCCGGCGCGGCAGGCGATGATCATGCCGAGGCCGTACAGTGCCGCCAAGGGGACGCTGGCTGCGGCAACGGCAACCGGACCCGCTCCCCAGTAGGCTGGCGCCCGCGAACACGCAAGCACCAGATCGAGCATTGTCTCGGCGGCGACCGAGAAACCGCCCGAGACCGCCGACACCGCGCTGATCGAGCCGACCAGTGCCCCGACGGCCAGTACTAGCGCAGCGGAGACGGCAGGGATGGCAACGACGTTGAGCACCAACCCGGCAACCGGGACAGCACCGATCTGTAGCGCTAGCAATGGTGCTACTGCGCCATTTGCTACCAGGCTCGAGCCGATCACGCCGAGCAACGGCCTCTCCGCGCGCCGATCTGCCAGGAGGATACCGGCTGTTGCGGCGACGCTTAGCTGAAAGCCGAACTGCCACAGCGCCCCTGGCTCGGCGGCGACGATCACGACGACAGCGACGCCGAGCGCGTCGCTGGATGCGACTCGCCGGCCCGTCAGGCGGCCTACGAACAAGGATGAGGCCATCGTTGCAGCACGCTGGATGGGTGCTCGCGGCTCTACGAGCGACACGAGGAGCAGGGTGGCGCCGAGCCCGGCGCACCAGCTCGCCCGCGGTGAGCGACCCAGCGCCCGCAGCGCACCCATTGGCACCATCGCCAGCACTCCCACGTGCAGGCCGGATATGGCCAACAGATGCACCAGCCCGCTTCGGGCCAGGCCTTGCACCAAGCCTTCATCGAGGTCGCGCCGCTCACCGAGCACAAGCGCGCGGATGAGCTCCGGATGGCGTTCGAAAGTCGCCCCTATTCGGTCGCGGACGAGATCACGAGCTCGGCCCGGTATGGTGGCCACATAGGAGGCGGGTGGTGCCCGTAGCCGGAGCTGCCCGTAACTCTTCAGGCGCGAGCGCAGGTCGATGCCACGCGCTCGCAGTCGATCCGTCGCCGCGCCTGCCGGGTTCGCTGGCGGCCGGTCGGGTCGCAGTCTCAGCCAGGCTTCGAGTCGCGTTCCGGAATACCAGTTCGGTCGCGGTGGGGCTTCCGGAATCTCGATCTCGACCCGACCCCGGAGCGATCTCCACTGCCGCTGTAGCCACACGTGATCCACGTCGATGATTGCCGTCGAGCCGCGCCCGGTGCCCACCGGCTCGCGCACCACGCTGCCTTGTACCCTCCAAGGACCGTCCAGGCCTCCGTCATATTCGGCCAGATCGCGTAAGGAAGCTGGCACGGCAGCGTTGCCGCCGGCGATTGCTCCGAGCAACCCCGCAGTGAGCGTGACGGCGATCGCCCCCAGCGGCCGTGTGGCCCGCGCAACGGAAACCCAGAGCAGAATGCCGGTGAATATCGAGGCCGCGTTGCACCACGGAACGAGGCCGAGGCGCCCCAGAGAGTCGGCGCTGGTCCAGGCGCTCGCCCCGCACCACGCCGCGAGCATCGCGGCGCGGGTGACGGTAGACCAGTGATCATACGGTCCAGGGACTGAAACGCGGCAGTCGTAGGGTTCGGGAGGTGCCGTGTTCTCGGTTGGCGATGCGCAACGCCCCCTCGATGTCATTGGCGCGTGCGTCGAGCTCGGCGGCTCCCAGACCGCTGGCCTCGTCGGCGAGGCGATCGAGGGCTGCCGCTGCAATCTCGAGCGCCTCGGCAAGCTCCGGCGCGGCGTCGATCGCCGACCGACAGGCGGCAGCGGCAGCTCCGAGGTGCTCGAAGGCCGGATCTTCGTCGCCAATCACGCCGGCGTTCGAGGTTGTAGCGGCCCGGCGGTGTTCTTCCCAGATCGCCTCGACCTGCTGCTTGCAGTACGACAGCGAGTTCACCTTCGCTGCGGACGCTCCACCTGCATCGAAGCGATCGAATGCGCGGTTTATCCCCCGCAAGACCACATCCAAGGGGACGCCGCGATCGTGCCAGCGCTCTACGACTTGCCAATCTCGCGGCGACAGCAGCAGTGGGCCGCCGCGCCGAACGCCGAAGTGGCGTTCGATCTGCCGGAAGTACCGGGCGCGATGGGCCTCGTCGTCCGTTGACTGGCTGCTCATTGTGTCCGTCGCTCACGCAGATTGGAGACGGTCGTCGGGTTCCGCGATCTGGCGCGGCTGTCGAACGTTCCGTCACGGGCGAAGCAAGTGCAAGCCGATTGGGATGCCAGGGAACCTGGGAGTCGCAGGCAAGACGGGGTCTCGCCTCTAGCTGTTACTATCGATCTCTTGTCCGGCGGGCGAGATGGAATCATTGGGTGGTCTGTTCGGGGGAAGCGGGTCCATGCGGGGCGAAACGACATTGGGCACGTCCGCGGCGGCAGCGAGTGAGCCGATCGTTGTTCGGGGCGCGCGAGTCCACAACCTGCAAAATATCGACGTGGAGATCCCCGCCGGCTGCCTGGTGGTGGTCACGGGGGTGTCCGGGTCCGGCAAGTCGAGCCTCGCCTTCGACACCGTCTATGCCGAGGGCCAACGGCGCTATGTCGAATCACTTTCGGCGTACGCCCGACAGTTTCTCGAGCGCATGGACAAGCCGCTCGTTGACGAGGTGCGCGGGGTGTGTCCAGCCATCGCTATCCAGCAGCGGGTACCGCCGCGCAACTCTCGATCTACGGTGGGAACGGTCACCGAGATCCAAGACTACCTGCGGCTGCTGTTCGCGCGTGCCGGGAGGACCATCTGCCCGAGTTGCGGTAGCGCCGTACGCCCAGACACCCCCGGCGAGGTCACTGAGCGTTTGCTGCACGAGCATCCAGAGCACCGCGCGCTGATCGCCTTTCCGCGGCCGTTACCCAACGACGACGCGCCGCGGCTCGAGCTCCTCCAGCATCTGCTCAAGCAGGGATTCCGGCGTCTTCTGGTGGAGGGTGCCGCGTGCGAGTTGGCGCCGCGCCAGCTCGCGGAGCTAGCGTCGACATTGCGGGGAGACCACATCGACGTCATCGCCGACCGATTGCATCTGCGACACCCGCTCCGCGAGCGATTGCTCGACTCCGTGGGCGTAGCCTTCCGCGAGGGCGAGGGTCGGGCACGCGTCTGGATCGAGCTCGATGACGGGCTGCAGCCGCGTTCCTTCGACGACCGATACCGTTGCGCGGACTGTGACCGCGATTTCTTACGGCCGGAGCCCCGGCTGTTCTCTTTCAACAACCCGTATGGTGCGTGTCCCGAGTGCAAGGGCTTCGGCAGCATCATAGAGATCGATCTCGACAAGGTCATCCCAGATCGTCGTAGGAGCCTTGCCGACGGAGCCGTGGAGCCGTGGAACAAGGAGAGTCGGCATCGGGTGCGCAAGTCGATGCGCGCCTTCGCCGCCGAGCGGGGCATTCCGCTCGATGTCGCTTGGGCCGATCTCGAGTCAGAGCAGCGTGACGCCATTCTCGATGGAGGCGATGGGTTCGTTGGAGTTCATGGGTTCTTCGCCGGTCTTCGCAAGAAACAGCACAAGCTCCACGTTCGCGTTCTGCTGGCACGCTATCGTGGCTACGTTGGCTGCCCGGCGTGCCACGGCACGCGTCTTCGCGTAGACGCCCACGCTGTCCAGGTCGATCGGCGCACGCTGCCGGAGGTGTCCCGCCTGAGCATCGGCGAGATCGCGGCGTTCTTCGCCGACCTGGAGCTGCCGGTCCACGCCGCGGTGGTGGTCGATCAGGTCCTGCGAGAGATTCGCGCGCGGCTCCGCTACCTGGTCGAAGTTGGGCTCGACTATGTCACCCTCGACCGCCTCACTGGCACCCTGTCGGGCGGCGAGGCGCAGCGGATTAGCCTGGCGACATGTCTCGGATCGATGCTAGTGGGTTCCATGTATGTGCTCGATGAGCCGAGCGTCGGGCTGCACCCGCGCGACAACGAGCGCCTGATCTCGATCCTCGAGCGCCTCCGAGATCTGGGCAACACCGTCTTGGTCGTCGAGCATGACCGTCATATGATCGAGGGCGCCGATCACCTGATCGATATGGGTCCTGGAGCCGGTGTTCTCGGCGGGCGCGTGGTGTTCGCAGGTGCACCCAACAAGATCGGGGAGGCTACGGACTCGGTTACTTCAGCTTACCTGGCTGGTGATCGTAGGGTCCCGATGCCAGCGTTACGTCGCCCGACCATTCACCAACTGCGTGTCGTCGGAGCCCGTCAGCACAACCTCAAGAACATCGATGTCACCTTCCCACTCGGTGTGCTCTGCTGCGTTACCGGGGTCTCCGGGTCGGGTAAGAGCACGCTCATTCACGACGTCCTGCACGCCGGACTGCTGCGCCGCCTTGGCGAGTGGAACGGAGCGGTAGGCGATCACGACGATATCGAAGGCGCGGGATTGATTCGCCAGGCCGTGCTTGTCGACCAGGCGCCGATAGGCCGTAGTGCGAGGTCGAACCCGGTGACCTACGTGAAGGCGTTCGATCCCATCCGCAAGCGCTTCGCGGCGACACGCGAGGCTCGTGCCCGTGGGTACGGCCCGGGCCATTTCTCCTTCAATGTTGCAGGTGGACGTTGTGAGGTGTGCCAGGGAGTCGGCCAGATTCTCGTGGAGATGCAGTTCCTTCCAGATGTCAATCTGCCATGCGAGGAGTGCGGTGGAACTCGGTTCAGGCGCGAGACCCTCGACATCCGCGTCCGCGGCAAGAACATCCACGATGTGCTGCATCTCACGGTCGGTGAGGCACGTCGGTTCTTTGCCGACCTGCCCAAAGCGGAGTCGCATCTGAAGGCCTTGGAGGATGTCGGGCTCGGTTATCTACGGCTCGGGCAACCGTCCAGTACGCTGTCGGGCGGTGAGGCTCAGCGCGTCAAACTGGCCTCGCACCTGCTGCAGGGTGGTGGTAAGGGGATGCTCTACTTGTTCGACGAGCCCACCACCGGGCTGCACTTCGACGATATCTCCAAGCTCCTGTTCGCTCTGAACCGGCTGATCGACACCGGGGCTTCGGCGATTGTCATCGAACACAACCTGGACCTCATCAAGGCGGCGGATTGGGTTATCGATCTTGGCCCGGAGGGCGGTGATGGTGGCGGTTCTTTGGTAGCTGTGGGCACACCCGAAGAGGTTGCTGCGTGCGATGGATCACACACCGCCCGCTACCTACGTGACGTCGTGTATGACGACTAGTCGCTACCGAGCCCGGGTGCTTCGATGACTTTCGCCCGCATCGATCTGCGCAGCGACACGGTGACGCAGCCGACGGATGCGATGCGCCGGGCGATGGCTGCGGCGGAGGTAGGGGACGACGTCTACGGCGAGGATCCTACGGTCGCGCGTCTGCAGGAGATCGGTGCCGATTTGCTCGGCAAGCCGGCCAGCCTGTTCATGCCCACGGGCACGATGGCCAATCAGGTAGCGACGCATCTGCAGGCCCGACCCGGCGACGAGGTATTGATCGAAGCATCGGGGCACGGTGTTGACTGGGAGCTCGGCGCGACAGCGGTGCTCTCGGGCCTGCAGCTGCGTGCCGTCAACGGTGAGGCGGGCGTCCTGCACCCCCACCACGTCGAGGCCTATCTGGCCACGCGCCCCTACTATCAGTCACGCGTCGCGATGATCGTGCTGGAAAACACCCACAACATGGCGGGTGGGCGAGTGTACCCGCTCCCGGTGGCGCGCGAAGTTGTCGCGTTGTGTCGGGAGCGAGGGTTGCGAGCACATCTCGACGGGGCACGTTTGTTCAATGCGGCGATCGCCAGTGGGCGACCCGCAGCGGAGTTGGCTGCAGATTTCGACACCGTCATGGTGTCGTTATCGAAGGGGCTGTCGGCGCCTGTGGGCTCGCTGCTCGCGGGTGGTGCAGATCTCGTTCGTGAGGCGCGCCGCGTACGCAAGTTGTTCGGCGGCGGCATGCGACAGGTCGGGGTGCTCGCCGCTGCGGCGCTCGAGGCGCTGCAGTCGGTAGTCGATCGACTGGCCGAGGATCACGCGACCGCGCGACGCCTGGCGGACGGGCTGCTGCAGACCGGTCGCGTATCGCTGACGTTTGATCGCGTCGATACCAACATCGTGGTATTCGACGTGGAAGGTATGGCCGCGCCTGCGTTCTGCCAGGCGGCCGAGGATCGAGGCGTGCTTTGTACGCCCACCGCTGCCGGTGCGGTACGACTGGTCACCCACAGGCACATTACGAGACAGATCGTCGACGACGCGTTGCTGCGCTTGGTGCCGCTCGTGGAGCGCGCCTAGTTAGTCGGCGGATGGAAAGCCGCCGACCTGCTCCATGTAGCCGCGGAAGTTACGCAGTGTTTCCCGTAGGCTGTCGCCGCCGAACTTCTCGATGCACGCATCGGCCAGCACCAACGCGGTCATCGCCTCGCCCACGACCGCGGCCGCTGGCACGGCACAGGTATCCGATCTCTGCACGACGGCGTCCACAGCGTCGCCGCTGACGATATCAACCGAGGGTAGCGGTTGTCGGAGCGTCGATAGGGGCTTCATATACACCGTCACGCGCAGCTCGCCGCCGTACGTAATGCCTCCTTCGGTGCCGCCGGCGAGGTTGGTCGGCCGCCCCCAGGGACTGTCCGGCTCGCGAATGATCGCATCATGCGACTGGGAGCCAGGTTGGGCGGCGCACCAGATTGCCGGTCCGATCTCCACGGCCTTCTGTGCCTGGATCGATAGGAGTGCCTGGCCGAGCCGAGCCTCTAGCCGGCGGTCCCACTGGATGTGGCTTCCGAGGCCGGGCGGCAAACCCGTTCCAATGACCTCGAACGCGCCGCCGAGTGTCTCCAGCTCATCGTGGGCGCGATCGATCGCCGCGATCATCGCGGCTTCGACCTCCGGGTCGGCGCATCGCACCGGCGAGGCGTCGGCGCGCTCTCGCACAGCGGCTACCGGCGTCGGGTCGGCGCCGAGCTCGAATGCGGCATCGCCGATCCGTGTTACGTGGCTCGCAACCTCTATACCCAGGTGAGACAGGAATTGCTTGCACAGGGAGCCGGCGGCGACGCGGACCGCGGTCTCGCGGGCGCTAGCGCGCTCGAGCACATCGCGCAGATCATCGCGGTCGTACTTGAGTCCGCCGGCCAGGTCGGCATGCCCCGGCCGTGGCCGAGTGATGCGACGGATATCCACTGCAGACGGCCGGTTGCCGCTCTCGGCCACGGCGGGAGATCCGCTAGTGGCGTCGGCCTCGTCCGGCGAAGTTCCAGCCTCCACAGGCGCATCCGCCCCCATGACCTCCTGCCAATTGACCCAGTCGCGATTCTCGATCAGCCAGGCGATCGGGCTGCCGAGGGTCTCGCCAAGCCGCACGCCACCGACAATGCGCGCGGCGTCGGCCTCGATCTTCATCCGCTTGCCGCGGCCGTGACCACCCATACGGCGGCGCAGGTCGGCGTTGATAGCCTCTCTGTCGATGGGAATCCCGGCGGGGAGGCCTTCCAGCAGGCCGACCAGCATCGGTCCGTGAGACTCTCCAGCGCTCAGGAAGCGCAGGCAGCGAAGCGACACAATTAGCCCCTCGGTTCGTGGGTGAGCTCGTCCTTTCGTAAACGAGTTTATGCCGTGGAGCATCCTTGCGGCGTCCCGGCGCCTTCCTCGGGCGCTTGCCTGTACCGACAAGAACGCCTGCGCCTGAGATACTGGGCACACGTTTGCAGCCTTTTCCCTCCGCGCCATCCTCATCCACCTGTAACTCACGTCCGTCATCATGATCAAGGTTCTGGACACGGCCACGATGCAAGCGTGTGATCGCGCGGCGATCGACGAACACGGCGTTGCGGGTGGACTGTTGATGGAAAACGCCGGACAGCAGGTGGTGGAGGCGCTGACGAGCCGTTTCGGTGATCAGCCGCCCGCAAGCATGGCGGTCATGTGCGGCCGCGGTAACAACGGCGGCGACGGGTTCGTCGTGGCTCGCCAGCTGCAGAGCCTGGGCAGTCAGGTGGTGGTGTATCTGTTCGCCGAGGCGTCGGCGCTGCGTGACGACGCCGCAACCAACCACCATCGTGCGGTAACCGCCGGCGTGCCGGTGCTCGAAGTACACGACGAAGCGGCCTGGGCGCGTCTGGAGGACAACCTGACGGGACTCGATTGCATCGTCGATGCGATGCTGGGCACCGGGCTCCGCAGCGCGCCGCGGGGAGCTATTGCGGCGGCGATCGAGAGCGTCAACGCATCGGATGTTCCCGTTGTTGCGGTTGATCTTCCCAGCGGCCTATCGGGCGACTCGGGATCGATTGCGGGCGCCGTAGTGGAGGCGAGCTTGACGGTCGCTTTGGCTGCACCGAAGGTCTGCCACCTGTTGACGCCTGCAAGCGAGACGTGTGGTGAAGTGGTGGTGGTAGACATCGGCCTTCCCGACGAGGTTGTCGAGGCGGCGCCAGCCACCCTTTGGCGGCCCACGTCGGAGGACTGCGCAGCAGGACTGCCGCTGCGTTGGTCCGAGAGCCACAAGGGCGATTACGGCCGAGTGCTCGTCATCGGCGGGGCTCCGGGCACCGCCGGCGCGGCGGTGTTGTCGGCTCGTGGCGCGCTGCGTGGCGGGGGAGGCCTGGTGCATGTGCTGTGTCCGGAGACCACCTATCTGCCGATCGCCGGTCAGCTCACGGAGGCGCTCGTGCACACTGTGCCGGCCGGCGAATCGGGCGGCCTCGGAAGTGACGCCGGGCAGGCGGCGCGCCAACGTATCGCTGCCGTGGACGCCGTGGCGATCGGCCCCGGTATCGGCACGGCTGGCGAGACGGTCGGGTTGGTTCGAGAGCTGGCGATGGAGTGCGTCTGTCCCATGGTCATCGACGCCGACGGCCTAAACGCTCTCGTCGGCGCCCTCGAGCAGCTGAAGGACGCCGCGGGGCCGCGCGTCCTCACTCCTCATCCGGGCGAGGCTGCACGCCTCCTCGGCGGCGATGTTGCCACAGTGCAGTCTGACCGCATCAGCGCTGCACGTCAGCTTGCCGAGATGTCGGGGGCGGCGGTGCTGTTGAAGGGGCATTGCTCTCTCACCGTTGAGCCGGGGCGAGCGCCGATCGTCAATCTGAGCGGCAATCCCGCAATGGCCACCGGCGGAACTGGCGATGTGCTGACCGGCCTCATCGCTGCTCTCATCGCCCAGGGGTTGCGTCCTGGGCGCGCGGCCTGGACGGGCGCCTGGCTACACGGGGTGGCGGGCGATCTGGCGGCGCAGCGTCTGGGACAGATTGGCTGCCTGGCGTCGGATCTTGTTGACGAGATTCCGTGTGCTTTCCGCCGGGTAGTCGAGGGAGCTGAGCTTTGAGCCGCACCCGTGATTACATTACCCATAGCGCCGAGGAGACCGAACATGTCGGGGCTGGCCTCGGCCGTCGATTGCGTGGCGGCGAGGTGATCCTGCTCTTCGGGCCGCTCGGAGCGGGTAAGACGCAGCTGGTGCGCGGCATCGCAGCTGGGCTGGGTCTCGACCCAGGGCAAGTGTCGAGTCCCTCGTACGCACTCATCAACGAATACCCCGGCCGGCGCACCCTCTACCATGTTGATCTCTATCGCCTGAGTGCCGCGGACCTCCCAGACCTGGGCCTTGAAGATCTCTATGGCCGTGGGTGTGTCGTGGTGATCGAGTGGGCCGAGCGACTCGAGGAGGCCGGGTGGGATCTGGGTACCTCGATCATCGTCGAGGTCGACCATCACCCAGACCGCTCTGACGCCCGCATCATCGGTGTCGACGAGGCGGTCTCCGGATCCTAGCGCTCTAGAGCGTCAGTCGCTGTCCGGTCTCGGCGACATGGAAGCCCGGTGGCAGATCGCGGCGCAGCGGGCTCTCGGCATCCCATAGCGGGTTGGTGTGGTTCAAATGGATGAACCGGATCTCAGGAAGGTCCGGCATGCCACGCAGTCGCTCCAACGTTTGCGATACCGGTGGGTGCGGGACGTTGGCCTGCGCACGATGCCCGAGCTCATCGCGGGACCAGAACGACCCGTCAATGAGCGCCACGTCGCTGGCACCCAGCAGCTCGTCGAACGGTGTGTTCCATCCGTCCCAAACGTCGGCGTCAGGGACATACATCAAGGTTCTCTCGGGCCCGTGCACCCGATAGCCCAGCGTGTCGGTGTACTCGGCGCGGTGCACCACTTCGAACGGTGTCACGGCCAGCGATGGCGAGATCTGTACGCGGCGTCCCGGGCTGAGCGGTCGCAGGTCGATGAAGGAACCGTCAACCAGGGTGTCCCACGGGGCGTTGGCACTGAGAAAGTCGCACATACGCCGGCTGGCGAACACCGGTAGCTGGCGTGTCGCTGCGCCTTCCTTCCCGAGGTGAACGAGGCCTGTGTAGTGGCCAATGTGAGCGTGGGTCAGGAAGATTCCGTGGAGTAGGTCATGCAGGGGTGCCGTGCCGCCGCCGAGGCCCGCTGGCGCCTCACCGGTTGGCGTCAACAATGCCCCGACCTGGGTCACGATGTCCGGCGTGGCATCCAGCACGAAGCTCTGTCGCGTGGCATGGTCGATCAGCCCCACACAGGCCACGAGTGGCGGGACACGTTGCCCGGTTCGTACGGCAGTGCAGTTGTCCGAGAAGCAATTGATCTGCGGTACGCCGGCGTCCTGCGCCGTGCCGAGCACGACCGCCTCGGCCGAGTTGGCGACGTCCTGATGACCTCGGACCGCCGGGGCAGCATTCGGCTGCCCCTCGGCATACCGATCCCCTGACCGCCAACCGTAGGCGGCAGCAAGGGCTGTGAGCAGATGTCGGCGGTTCACTTCACCCTGTAGTTCGGGGCTTCCTTGGTGATCTGCACGTCGTGCACGTGTGCTTCACGAAGCCCGGCGGCGGTAATGCGAAGGAACCGTGCCCGCTCGTGCATGTCGGCGATCGTCGGGCAGCCCGTATAGCCCATGCCCGCCCGCAGGCCGCCCATGAGCTGATGGATCGTGTTGGTTACCGAGCCCTTGAAGGGGACCCGGCCCTCGATGCCTTCCGGGACCAGCTTGGCTTCTTCGACGTCGGGCTGGAAGTAGCGATCACGGCTGCCGGCATGCATCGCACCCACGGATCCCATACCGCGGTACGCCTTGAAGGCGCGACCCTGATACAGCTCGATCTCTCCTGGCGACTCCTCTGTCCCAGCGAGAACCGAACCGACCATGATCGCGTCGGCGCCGGCCGCGATCGCCTTGGCGATGTCGCCAGAGAACTTGACACCGCCGTCTGCGATGACCGCCACACCGGTGCCGCGGGCGGCCTTGGCGCACTCGGTAATGGCGGTGATCTGCGGCACGCCCGCACCGGCTACCACCCGGGTGGTACAGATGGCCGAAGGGCCCATACCCACCTTGACCGCGTCGGCGCCGGCCGCGATGAGGTCGCGTGTGGCTTCTGCTGTTGCGATGTTGCCAACCACACAGGTAGCGTCGGGATGTTGTTTCTTGATCCGCTGGAGCGTATCGATCACGCTGTCGGTATGGCCATGAGCGGTGTCGATAACGATGACATCGGCATCTGCCTCGAGGAGCACCGCGGCGCGCGAGACGGCATCGTCACCCACACCCACGCCGGCGCCGACGCGCAGCCTCCCGGACCCGTCCTTGCAGGCGCTCGGGTAGTCCTTCCTCTTCTGAATATCCTTGACGGTGATCAGCCCCTTGAGCAGGTCGCCGTCATCGGTCACCAGCAGCTTCTCGATGCGGTGCTCGTGTAGCACCTTTACCGCTTCATCGAGCGTCGTTCCGGGGCGCACCGTCACCAAGTTGTCCTTGGTCATGAGATCTTCGATCGGCCGCTGATGATCGGTCTCGAATCGTACGTCGCGATTCGTCAAGATGCCGACCACACGTCCCGCCTCATCGGTTACCGGCACGCCCGAGATCTTGTACTTCGACATTAGATCGAGCGCGTCGCGGATGGGCGCCTCCGGGCCGATAGTGATGGGGTCGACGATCATGCCACTCTCGGACCGCTTTACCTTGTCAACCTCGTCCGCCTGTTGGTTGGCCGTCAGGTTGCGGTGGATCACCCCGATGCCGCCGTGCTGTGCCATGGCGATGGCCATGGGAGCTTCGGTGACGGTATCCATCGCCGCGGACATCAGCGGGATACCGAGCTCGATATTCCGCGTCAGCCGCGTGCCGATGTCCGCTTCGGACGGCATAAAGCTCGAGCGCGCGGGGATGAGCTGAACGTCATCGAAAGTAAGCGCGAGGAGGATGTCGTGTTGGTTCATCCGGAGCCCTTGTCTTGGCCGTGATCCTGCCGGTTACAGACTACTAGTAGCCGTGGCACTTCTTGTACTTCTTGCCGCTGCCGCATGGGCAGGGGTCGTTTCTGCCGACCTTGTCGTTCTGCTTGACGACGGTGGCCACTTCGGGCGTTCGACCGCGAGTGGCGGCCGCCGCCACTCGCTCTGCCTGGGCCGCCGCCTCCCGCCGTTGGGCCAGCTGCGCCTGTTGCTCCTCGCGCGTCATCGGCTCCATACGGTATGCGTACCGAACAACCTCTGCCTGAATACGGTCGTTCATCTCCTGGAACATGTCGAACGACTCGCGCTTGTATTCCACCAGGGGGTTGCGCTGGCCGTAGCCGCGCAGGCCGATGCCTTCCTTGAGTCGGTCGAGGGCGAAAAGATGATCCTTCCATTTGGCGTCCAGCACCTGGAGGCAGATCCACTTCTCGAACTCCGGAAGCAGCTCTCCCAGCCGCTCGGCTTTTTCGACGTATCGATGCTTGACCAGCGCTTCGAGGTTGGCCTGGGCGTCGGCCGGGGTGTCGTTGTCCAGGTCGAGGGGCACCTCGTCGGGGTCTGCACCGAAGAAGTCGGCCATGTGGCTCTGAAGCTCTTTGACCGGCCAATCGAGGGGATCTTGCTCAGCCGAACAATGCCCGTCCACGAGCCATTCGAGTATCTCCTGCGCCGAATCGCGCACGAACTTGCCTGGCACTTCGGGATCCGACAGGAAGCCGCGCCGTTGCGAATAGATGGCCTGGCGTTGCTTTTCCATGACGTCGTCGTACTCGAGCAAGTGCTTGCGAATCTCGAAGTTGCGCCCTTCCACCTGCTTCTGCGCGCGGCCGATCGCCCGTGTCACCATCCGATCTTCGATCGGCACCCCCTCTTCCATGCCGAGCCGTTTCATGAGCCCTTGGAGCTTGTCCATGCCGAAGACGCGCAGGAGATCGTCTTCCAACGACAGAAAGAACTGCGATGAGCCCTGGTCGCCCTGTCGGCCGGTGCGACCACGCAGCTGATTATCGATACGGCGGGCCTCGTGACGCTCGGTGCCCAGAACATGCAGGCCGCCGAGATCAGCCACCCCCTCACCGAGCACGATGTCGGTACCACGCCCGGCCATGTTGGTGGCGATCGTAACGGCGCTACCTTGACCCGCCTTGGCAACGATCTCGGCTTCGCGCTCGTGCTGCTTCGCGTTGAGCACGACGTGGTCGATGCGCCGCTTCTTGAGCAGCCTGGACAGGTGCTCGGAGCTCTCGATGGATGCCGTTCCGACCAGCACCGGGCGGCCCGACTCGTTGAGCACCTCGATCTCCTCTACTACCGCGGTCCATTTCTCACCGACCGTGCGAAAGATGACGTCCGAGTATTCGGTGCGGCGCAGTGGCTGGTTGGTCGGGATCTCGGCGACCTCGAGCGCGTAGATCTTGCCGAACTCCGGCGCCTCGGTCATTGCCGTGCCGGTCATGCCGGCGAGCTTTCCGTACATGCGGAAGTAGTTCTGGAAGGTAACCGTCGCCAGTGTTTGGTTCTCGCGCTCGATCTGTACTCCTTCCTTGGCCTCGACTGCCTGGTGCAGGCCGTCGCTCCAGCGGCGTCCGGCCATCATGCGACCGGTGAACTCATCGACGATAACTACCTGGTTGTCCTTTACCAGGTAGTTATCGTCACGCTTGTAGAGAACATGGGCGCGCAGTCCCTGCTGCACATGGTGTACCAGCGGCATGTTGTTGACATCGTAGAGATTGTCGATCTTCAGCAAGCGCTCGACGTGGTGCACGCCTTCCTCGGTGAGCGCCGCGCTGCGCTGTTTCTCGTCGACCTCGTAGTCGGTCTCGGCCCGCAAGCTCGGGATGATGCGGTCGATCTTGTAGTAGAGCTCGGTGGACTGCTCAGCGGGTCCGGAGATGATCAGCGGAGTCCGCGCTTCATCGATGAGAATCGAGTCGACCTCGTCGACGATGGCGTAGTGGTGCACCGGCTGGACGCGATCTTCGAGACGGAACTTCATGTTGTCGCGTAGGTAGTCGAAGCCGAACTCGTTGTTGGTGCCGTAGGTGATGTCGCTGCCGTACGCTGCTTGGCGCTCGGCATCGCCCATATCGTTCTGGATCGTGCCGACGGTCAGTCCGAGGAAATCGTAGATTGGGCTCATCCAGTCGCGGTCGCGGCGTGCCAGGTAGTCGTTCACCGTGACCACGTGCACGCCGTTGCCTTCCAAGGCATTCAGATATGCCGGCAGTGTGGCGACCAACGTCTTGCCCTCGCCGGTCGTCATCTCGGCGATCATGCCGCGGTGCAACACGACACCACCGATCAGCTGCACGTCATAGTGGCGCATCTCAGTGGTGCGGCGCGAAGCCTCTCGTACCGCGGCAAACGCCTCTGAGAGCAGTTCGTCGAGCTCTTCGCCGTCGGCCAGGCGAGCCTTGAACAAGTCTGTCCTGGCGCGCAGGTCTCCGTCTGAGAGCGATTGGTACTCGGGCTCCAGAGCGTTGATCGGCTCGACGTAGCGCTGGTGGATGCGCTTCAGCTCGCGCTCGTTGTGAGTCCCGATGAACTTGGTAAGGATACTGTTCAGCATCGCGGGCAGCGGCAGCGGAAGGGGCGCGGAGCGGCTCTCGGAGGCGGGCGGTGCCGAGCCGTGCGCCGATGCAGGTCATCGTAGCAGGCGGATGCTGGGCGGTAAAACGAGCTCAGCGGTTGTTCGTGTGCACCGCTTCGGTCAGCAGCGGGTAGAACTGCACGAACACGTTGTCGATCTGACCGTGCTCGGCATGGCACGTGGCGCAGGCCGGGGTGCGTACACGGCGGGCGACTCCCGAGCTATCGACGTCGAAGTACGCCCAGCCGCCGAAGCGTTGGGTGTCCTTTATGGAGGCGTGGACACCCTGAAGGTGTCCTGCAAACCAGCCGCCGCGGGCGATCGAGACACCGGTCGTTGGCGCGCGCATCTCGAGGGCGAAGTCGGTGCCTTCCTGGAACTGCCCGGTCTGGCGGAAGTGCTCGTATGCCTCGGGCTCGAGGTAGACGTGAGTAAAGGGCCCGGGGCGTGCTCGGTCACTGGGGTCCCCGTGGCGGCGCGTCTCCGAGGGTTCGCCATAGGCGAGGCCCGTCGCCGATCCGACGAAGATCCACTGGCGGTACGAGTCGGGAAAGATCAGGCTGCCGTCGGCCCTCGGGTTGGCGCGGAGGAGCGCTGCGTCGAGTGTCGTCTGACCAGTCGATGGGGCCGGAGCCGCCTGCAACCAGGCAGCTCCGGCGCGCGTGCCGATCTCCAGCCCGGCGACGCCGGGATCACGATGGCGACCAGCGCTGCAGTGGAGAGGGCAACCAGAACGATCGCGAAAGTCAGCGGGTCGCTGGGTTGAATCTCGAACAGTAGCTCCCTGAGAACGCGTCCGAAGGCGAACGCGCCGGCGATGCCGAATGCCAATCCGACGACCACCTGCACCATGCCCTGGCGGATGACCATCGTCAGGATGCTCTGCCGCTGGGCCCCGAGCGCCATCCGAAGCCCCATCTCGCGGGTTCGCTGCGTGATCGAAAAGGCCATGACGCCAGCGATGCCCGTGCCCGTGACGATCAGAGCCAGGACGCCGAAGATGCCCAGCAGCGAGGCCGTCAGTCGCGGTGACGCTACGGCGTCGGCACGTAGCACTGCCATGGGCTGTAAGTCGCTGATCGGATTGGCGCCCAGCGCGTACGCGGCGTCTTTGACACCCTGGGCGGCGCCGACCGGGTCGCCGACCGTGCGGAGCATTAGCCAGGTAGGCATGCCGGCCTGCCCGAAGGGTCGGTAGAACTCGGAGGTAACCGGTGTTTCCGGACCGTAGATCCTCGTATCGCCGGCGACTCCGACTATCGTGGTCCAGGTCTCGCCGTCATCGAACGAGACGCGGGCGCCGATGGGATCTTCGTCGGCCCAGTACTGCCGAGCGAGCGTCTGGTTGATGACCGCGACGGGGGCCGCGGTGGGTTCGTCACGGCTGTCGAAAAGACGCCCACTGAGCAACGGAATCCCCAAGACTTCGAAGTACTCGGGAGTGACGACATTGCGGTCTAGCTGGGGTCGCGTCTGGGTCTCCTCGATGGCCCGGCCCTGGATGATGAAGTCCGAGAGATTCGGATTCGTTTGCCGGTACGGGGGTTTCTGCGTCAACGCCGCAGTTCGCACGAGGGGGGTGTCTCCGACCGCGATTACCAGCGCTTTCAGGTAGTCGTGCATCTCGGCCATGTCGTTGAACGCCGTAAAGTCCAGCGAGACTCGCGCCGTCAACACTTGCTCGGTGTCAAAGCCCGGGTCGATGGCTTGCAACCGCGTGAGGCTGCGCAGAGTCAGACCGGCACCGATCAGCAGAATGAATGACAAGGCCACCTGCGCGACGATCAACGCGCGGCGCAGCCGCAACCCTCCGGCTGCTGTCGAGCGGGCTCCCTCCTTGATGGCGCCGCCGAGGTCGCGCGTGCCTGGCAGTGCGGGGAAGGTGCCAAAAAACCAGGCCGGTGGCGAACGAGATCAGGAGAGTAAACGCCAGTACCCAGCCGTCGATCGCGACGGTCGCAGCACGAGGCGTGTAACGGCCGGCGAACTCGGCCAGCATGTCGAGCCCGACGTAGGCGAACACCAACCCGAGGCCGCCGCCGATCATCGCCAGCACGGTGCTCTCGGTCAACAGCTGCCGGATCAGCCGACCGCGGCTGGCGCCGAGGGCGGCACGCACGGCGACCTCTTGCTCGCGGCGCATGACTCGCGCCAGGCTGAGGTTGGTGACTTTGGCGCAGGCGATCAGCAGTACCAGCCCGGCGGTGGCCAGCAGCATGAGGAGAATCGGCCGGGCGTTCCGGGTCAGCTCTTGCTTGAGGTCTACGACCCCCGCCGTGAGGTTCATTTCGGCGGGGTAGTCGTCGGGGAAATCCGCCTCGAAGCGCGACGCGACGCTGGCGATCTCGGCGTCCGCTCGGTCGACCGTCGTCCCGTCTTGCAACCGTCCGAACACGAACAGATTGCGGAACGCATTGCGATTGCCAGCCATGTTGCGTTCGGCGTTGGCCCGGAACGGGCAGGCAGAGGTCGGCATGTAGACGTCGACCTCGTTGGGGAATTGAGGAATCGGTGGGAGCACACCGACGACCGTGTGCGGACGGGTGTTGATCTCGAACGCCTGCCCGACGATGTCAGGGTTGGCACCGTGAGCGGTCTGCCAGTAGTCGTGGCTCAGAACGAGCACCGCCTCCGAGTCGAGGTCGTCCTCGCCCGCCACGAAGGTTCGACCCATCAACGGGGCAACGCCGAGTGTGTCGAAGAAGTTGTCGGATACGACCCCTGTCTGGATCCGCTGGGGCTCGTCGTTGCCCAGCAGGATGAAGAACATGGTGTGGTACTCGACCAGCTCATCGAAGCTGCTGGCCTGCTCGCGGTAGTCGTAGAGCTCGGGTATCGAGGCCTGAGCGTTGGCGATGCGAACCCCTGGAGCCGCCTGCTTGAGCAACACCAGGCGCTCGCCGTGCTGGTAGGGCAGCGGCCGCAGCAGCACGCCGTAAATGATGCTGAAGATCGCCGTATTGGCGCCGATTCCCAGCGCCAGCGTTAGCACCGCGGTAGCGGCGAAGCCCCAATTCTTGCTCAGCGCCCTAAGCGCGTAACGGATGTCCTGTATCAACATGTCGAGGTGATTCCCCTTGCGCTCATCGCGGCACTCCTCCACGAAGCGCTGCGTGGCGCCGAAGTTCATGCGGGCCTTGCGCTCGGCTTCTTCGCTGGTCAGGCCCTGGCGGCGGTACTCGTGGGCTTCCATCTCGAGGTGGAAGATCACCTCGTCATCGATCTCTCGATCGGCGGCCGGGCGGCCGTCACCGCGCAACCTGCTCAGCAAGCTTTTCCAACCTGTCCCGGCCATCCGTCGCCTCCTACACCGTTTGTAGGATCGTGCTCACCGCGTCCGATAACCGTTCCCAGTTGCGCGCTTCATCGGCAAGTTGCTTTCGTCCCTTGGCGGTAAGGCGGTAGTACTTGGCGCGGCGGTTGTTTTCCGAGGTGCCCCATTCGGCACCAATGTACCCCTGGCGCTGTAGTCGATGAAGTGCCGGATAGAGTGATCCTTGGTTGACCTGTAGAACGTCCTTCGACATTTGCCGAATACGCTGCGAGATACCCCAGCCGTGCTGTGGCGCGAGTTGCAGGGTCTTGAGAATGAGCATGTCGAGGGTGCCCTGGAGGAGGTCGACGTTGGCTTTGGTCATCGAAGGTTCTCGCGAAGATCTTCTATGGGGAATCAGCGGCCATCACATCCGGGGAGGCCGGCCGTGAGTAGCCGTTCCTCTAGATGCTCGACAAGAGTGGAGCACGTTCCTGTAGATTGTCAAGGGGAGTAGGGATTCAATTGTCCGACCCGCCCGTCGCGTGCCTATCTCCAACGATCCACGCTGCTGAAGCCTTGACGGTTGAAGTGCCGTTCAATATCGTCGATCACGTAGACTAAATAACCGAACAGGTTGCCAAAATGCCTACGATCGGTGAGCTTGAGACCCTCGTGTTGCTGGCTACTCTACGCTTGGGAGAGGGTGCCTACGGAGTCCTCATCCGTGACGAGATCCGCAACCGTGCGGGTAGGGCGCTGAGCCGCGGAGCCATTTACACGACCATCAAGAGGCTCGAGCGTAAGGGGTTCCTGACCTCGGAGATGGGGGAGCCGACGCCAGTTCGGGGAGGTCGTGCCAAGCGCTACTTCTCTGTTACGCGTCCTGGATTGCACGCCATTCGCTCGACTACCCGCGCCGTCGACCAAATGCGAGAAGGCCTGGATAGCGCGCTTCGGGATGGGTGAGCCGATGTTCGTCCGCCGGCTGATGCGCGCGCTCGTTCTTGCTGCCGCGCCGGCAGCTGATCGCGACATGGTGGTCGGCGATCTGGATGAGGAATGGGAGGAGCGCGTGTGACCTGCCCCAAGTGTTGAGGCCACTTCGTAACTCATAGAATCGATGCTGGCAAGAGATTGTTGGAGCCGGCGAAGCGGAGCGCAGCCGGCTTCAACAACGTCGCTTCCGGTGCAGGCGGCCGATAGCCCAACGAGCTA
>PVBE012972013.1_pt1 | contig 35021 bp, 28 predicted proteins | sample 1631181 | NCBI WGS metagenome assembly PVBE01 (sample SAMN08397723, study PRJNA350692) | Marine metagenome, whole genome shotgun sequencing project. | isolation source: water | place: Pacific Ocean | collected 2012-04
ACTCCCGGATGTAGTCGTTGCGCGAGATGATCGAATAGGTGCAGTTGCGGCACAGCTCCGTCATCGTCTTGTCCGTCATGTTGCTGCGCAGGTCGCCGAAGAAGGTCCCCTCGCCGCCGTCCCAGACCCCCTTGAGTCCGCCGCTGGCGTCGTCGCCGATCCCCGGGATCACGCAGCACGGGGACGTCTTTCCGGTGGGGTGCACCACGAGGTAGTACCAGGGGTTCAGGCAGGGCGCGTTCGCCGCGGCGCGAGGCCCCTCCTGATCGAAGGTCATGTTCCCGCGGTCCATGGTGGAGGGGTGCAGGAAGTGCTCCAGCGTCGTGTCGATGCCGAGCTTCTTCGCGACCTCCAGCCCTTCCTCGACGTACCGCGGGATCTCGGCCCGCTCGTCGTCGTTGAGCTTGAGAGCGTGCTGCTCGGGGCGGTACGCGATGATGTAGTCGAAGTTCACCCGGTAGGCGCCGACGGCGTGAGCGAACCGGACCATGTCCGCGAACATCCGGTGGTTCTTGTTCGTGACCACCGCGTGGATCAGCATCCGCGGCTCCTGCCGGGCTCCCCGGCCGTGCCGGAAGTGCTTGCGGCCGTGGATCCGGCACATCGTCTTGGCGACCTTGTCGAAGATCCCCTTGCGGCCCCGCAGGTAGTCGGCGACCTCGGCGTCGGGGGCATCCAGCGAAAAGTGGATCTCGTCCCACCCGGTGTCGATCACCTGATCGATCATCGCGTCGTCGAAGAGCGTGCCGTTGGTGGCGATGTGTCCCTCGATGCCGCGCTCCTTGATGCGCCGCATCAGCTCGGGGGTGACGTCTTTGCGGACCATCGGCTCGCCGCCGCCGAGGATGAAGACCCGCTTGACCCCCATCTCCGTCGCGTCGTCGAGGATCTTCCAATACTGCTCGGCGGTCAGCTCGCCGGTCTGCTTCCCCTTGCGGTACGTCGTGTCGCAGAACACGCAGTCGATGTTGCAGGTCATCGTGGGGTACAGCTCCATCGTGTACGGACCCCGGACTTCGCCCTCGTCGAAGTGCCGGATCCGACCCGCGATGACCTGCCCCTCGTTGAGCCCGATCTCGTCGCTGTACAGCGTCTGCGTCACGGCTCGGAAGGTAGCACGCGATTTTGGGAGTCGCGCGTGGCCGGGATCTGGACGCGGCGGCCTGAATGCAGGCCCCTTCCTGGGCGTCGGATCTGGGGCGGTCCTGCTATCGTGACCGTTCCCAGGAGCTGCTGTTGCGTACTTTCTTGCTGTTGCTCGCCCTGATTCTGCTGGTCCCCGCCTCCGCGGGAGCCGCTCCCCCTGCACCCTCTCCGGACGGTCTCGACAGCGTGCCCATGACCGGGCTGCGCGACGCCATGCGTCGGTGGGACGGCCTCGCCCAGGCCTGGTTCCGGCTCGCGGCCGGAGACGCCGATGGTGCCCGGGGGGAGGCTCGTCGCCTCCTGCGAGAGCGCCCGCGGGATCCCGACGCCCTCCACCTCCTCGGCATCGCCGCCGCCGCCGCGGGCAAGCCGCTGCAGGCCGAAGGGGCGCTGCGCCGAAGCCTGCGTCTGCGACCCGATGGCTGGGTCGGCGTGCAGTTGGTGAACCTCTACCTCGACGGCGGCAAGATCAAGAAGGCCGACAAGGTCGTGGGCGATCTCGAGCGCACCCTCGCCGCGGACGTGGAAGTGCGACGGGCCCGGATCTACGTGCTCCTCGCCTCGGACCGCCTCGACGAGGCGAAGGACGCGCTGGTGGCGCTGGAGTCGGCCCGCCCGTCGGCGCCGTCGGCCCACCAACTGGCGATCCTGCTGTCCGAGCTGGGCGATCCCGTCGGCGCGCTGGCGGCGTCCCGCCGGGCCGTCGAGCGCGATCCCGACTCCGCGCTGTACCGCCGCGAGCTGTTCGACCGGCTCGTCGACGCGGGTGACTGGGACGGGCTCGTCGCCGCCTCCTCGGCCGCCGGCGCCAGCAGCGCGGGGGGCGGACGGGACGCCTGGTACCGCGGACTCGCGTTGGCCCGCCTGGGCCGCCCCGAAGAAGCCGTCAAAGCGTTCGCGTCGGTCGTGCAGCATGGGAGCCCCGACCCCCGCGCCCTCACCGCCGCCGCCGGCCACCTCCTGCAGCTGGGCAGCTACACCCACGCCGAGGAAGCCGTCCGCGCCGCCATGCGGCTGAGCGACAGCGACTCCGCCCTGCACCACCTGCTGGCGATGACCTTGTCCCGCCAGGCCCGCGAGTCCGAGGGGCTGGCCCACTACCGCCGCGCCGCCGAAGCGGTGCCCGCGGACGCCACCTACCGGTTCGATCTGCTCGTCTCGATGTGCGCCCTGGAGCGCACCGGCGAGCTCGGCGACGCCCTCACGCGGGCCCGCCGTGACTTCCCCGAGGACGCGCGCTTCGGCGCGCTCGCCGACCGTTGCCTGGCGGACGCTCCCTCCTCCTGATCGCCGTCCTCCTCGCCGCTTGTTCGGGATCGGACAGCGGAGGGGGGGAGCCCGCGACACCTGCTCCCGCGGTGCCCACCGAGCGCTTCGTCGTGCTCGGCTTCGACGGCGTCGATCCCGACCTCATCCGCGACCTGTGGGCCCAGGGGGAGCTCCCGAACCTGAAGGCGCTGGCGGATGAGGGCAGCTTCGCGGACCTCGGCTCGACCACGCCCCCGCAGTCTCCGGTGGCGTGGACGTCGTTCGCCACCGGCAAGCTCCCGGGCAAGCACGGGGTGTTCGACTTCATCGGCCGCAAGCCGAAGCTGTACCTCCCCAAGATGGGCTTCGTGGAGTACGTGGAGCCGCGGTTCAACGTCCAGGGGGAGGCCGAGGGCACGCTCCAGGGGACCAACCTGCGGCGCGGGGAGCCGTTCTGGATGACCGCGAGCGAGGCCGGGCTGGACGTGCGCATCGTCAACGTCCCCTACTCGTGGCCGCCCGAGCCGGTGCCCCACGGCGGGGTCGCCTCGGGCCTCGGGCTCCCCGACCTTCGGCCCACCAACTCGACCTCGACGGTCTTCTCCACCGACTTCGATGCGCCGGCGGCGCTGGGCGGGGTCCGCGGCGTGCCGCTGAACTTCGTGCAGGGGCAGGCGGCGGGTTCGATCGAAGGACCGCGGGCGAACGCCTCGGGCAAGCGGGGCGAGATCCCGGTCGGCTTCAAGCTCGACCCGGCGAACCCCGGGGTGCTGGAGATCAGCACCTGGACGATCGCGATCCAGGTCCCCGTGGGGCAGTGGTCGGACTGGGTGGTCCTGGATCTGCCGGCGGGCAAGACCGCCACCGCCAAGGGGCAGGTGCGCTTCCGCGTGATCGAGGCCAACGCCGACCGCGTGCACGTCTACATGACCCCCGTCGGCGCCGATCCCGAGCACCCCTGGGTGCCGCTGTCGCACCCGCCGGAGCTGGCCCGGGAGCTGATGGCGGCGGCGGGCCGCTACAAGACCGTCGGCTGGGAGGAGGACACCCAGGCGCTGAACACCGAGTTGGTGTCGGAGGACGTCTTCCTCGAGGAGGTCCACACGGTGATGGACCAGCGCACCGCGATGACCCTGGCGGCGATGGATCAGGAGCTCCCCCCGCTGTTCGTGTCGGTGTGGACGGGCACCGATCGCGTGGCGCACATGCTGTGGCGGCTGACGGACCCGACGCACCCCCGGTACGACGCCTCCCTCGCGGGCGCACACGCGGAAGCGATCACGGACATGTACAAGCGGATGGACGACATCGTCGGCCAGGTCCGCAGCAAGCTCCCCGAGGGCACCACGCTGGTGGTCATGAGCGACCACGGCTTCCACTCCTTCTCCCGCCAGTTCCACGTCAACAACTGGCTGATCGACCACGGCTACCTGGTGCTGAAGCCCGGCGGGGGGAGCCTGCAAGAGGCCGACTGGAGCAAGACCCGGGCGTACTCCCTGGGGACCGGCCAGATCTACGTGAACCTCCAGGGCCGAGAAGGGCAGGGGGCCGTGCCGTTCGGCCAGATCGACGCCCTCGTGGACGAGATCCAGGCCAGCCTCGCGCCGCTGACCGATCCCGCCAACGGCGCGGCGGTGTTCATCGACGTGCACAAGGGGCGGGTGCTGTACGCCGGCGGGGCGCCGGGTGCGCCGGACCTCCAGCTGGCGTTCGCGCCGGGGTACCAGACCTCCTGGACGACGAAGCTGGGCGGGGTCGGCGCCACCCAATTCGAAGACAACCCAAGAAAATGGTCGGGCGATCACGCCGCTTCTTCGGCGGCTGAGACGAAGGGCATTCTCTTCGTGAGCAAGCCCACAAATCTCCAAGAGCCGGGAATTGAAGACCTCGCTCCGACGTTCTTGCGGGGTCTCGGGGTGGCTCTACCCCCCGATCTCGATGGTGCCCCGCTCTGGTAGGGGTTGCACTCGCGCACGTTCCGTTGCTAATACCCGCCCCGCGTACGAGAGGCACCGCCCACGGCCCTGGGCAAATCAGGCAGCGGCTCGTCGCTGGCATCATCCCAAACGGAGAGGTAAAGCGAAGATGCGAAATAATTTGAAGCTGATTGCAGTGACGCTGGTTGCGAGCGCGATGTCCTTGACGGCAGCGCCCCGTGACGCGGAGGCAGTGTCCCTGAACCTCATCAACACGTGGGAGATGGGCGACCTCGCCGGCTTCTACGCAAACGGACGTACTGGTGCCAACGGCACGGCGCTCGGCCAGGGACCCGCGTGGTTCAAGGGCGCGCTCCCGACCCCCGGTGTCAACATCCACTTCGGCGTCGGCTTCGGCCGTGGCGACCAGGTCGTGCCGTACCTCGGCCTCGGTCTGTACCGCGCCGCGTACGACTTCAACTACGACCCGGACGATGTCGACAACGACCTGATCGACAACGACGCCGGTTCGGCGCTGCAGTTCGGTCTCGAAATTGGCGGCAAGTTCTTCTTCATCGAGCGGGCCAAGGGCAAGGCGCCCCCGTTCCTGAACATCGCCTTCTTCAAGTACTTCGGCTCCATCGGTGATAGCGACGACTACGACAACACCTTCGGCAACGAAGATGGAATCGACTTCAACATCTACGACACGCAGCTCCTGTCGCCCCTGGGCTTCAAGCTGTCGTTCGGTGCCGAGTACTACTTCAACGACAACTTCGCCATTGGTGGCGAGTTCTTCGGCCTGAAGTTCTCGTACGCGCGGGCCTCGAACCCGCAGTACTTCGACAACATCACCACCGTCAGCCACTTCGCGCTGTACACGTCGCTGACCATGACCTACCGGTTCAGCTTCACCGTGCGCGCGTCCGTCCAGTTCGAGTCGGACTACGACTACGAGGACTAGGCTGAACGCCTGAGTTTGGAAACGGCCCGCCGAACCTCGGCGGGCCGTTTCTGCTTGGGGCACAATCCGCGGCGATGACGACGAAGCGACGAGCACTGCTGCTCGGCCTGGACGGGGCTACCTACGACCTGCTGGACGCGTACTGCGACCGCGGGTTGATGCCGGGGTTCGCCCGGTGGCGGTCCGAGGGCGCTTCGGGGATCCTCGAGTCCACGAATCCGCCGACCACGCCGCCGGCGTGGAGCACCTGCGTCACGGGCAAGAACCCGGGCAAGCACGGCGTCTACGACTTCCGCGAGTCCTTCCACCAGGACCGCGACCGCCCGCTCATCACGGGCCGGTCGATTCGATCGCGCAAGATCTGGGACCTGCTCGCGGATGTGGGCCGACGCTCCTGCATCACCAACTTCCCCGTCAGCTACCCCGCCGAGGAGGTCGATGGCGTCTTCGTCTGCGGGATGATGACCCCGGACGGTCAGGCCGACTTCGCGTGGCCTCCGGGGGAGACCGAGCGGCTGCTGGCGAAGATCCCGGGCTACGAAGCCAACATCGACATCCCCAAGTACGACGTCGACCAGCTGGAGGGGGCCCGCGGCTTTCTCGATGACCTCGACGCCAGCCTGGACGCGCGCATCGCCGCCTTCTGGCACTACTGGGAGCAGGAGGAGTGGGACTTCTACTTCCCCACGTTCGTCTTCCACGACCGCCTGGGCCACCTGTTCTGGAAGTACATGGTGACGGGCGAGGGGTTCGACGATCACTCCCACACCTCCGTGGTGCGGCCGCGGATCGAGGCGATGTACAAGCGCTTCGACGACATGCTCGTGCGCGTGCTGGACGAGCGGCCCGACGACCTGACGGTCTTCATGTGCAGCGATCACGGGTTCGGGAGCACGCACACCTTCTTCGAGGTCAACGCGTGGCTGGAGAGCCTCGGACTGCTGGTCCTCAAGGGCAAGGGTCGGCTCCGCAGCCGGGCCTTCTACAAGGCGATGGAGATCGGCGAGCGGGACGCCGTGAAGGCGCTGATCCCGGGGAAGCTGCAGCACGGGATCCGGCAGCGCATCCGCAACACGCGATCGAGCTTCAAGAACGACCTCGCCGAGGCGATCGACTGGAGCAAGACGAAGGCCTTCTTTCCCTCGGTCCCCGTGCAGGGGATCCTGATCTGCCGCGACGTCGTGCGATCGCAGGCTGAGTACGACCAGGTGCGCGATCGCATCCACCGCGAGCTGAAGGCCTTGAAGGGGCCTGACGGCGGCGCGGTGGTGGACCAGACCTGGAACCGGGAGGACCTCTACCGCGGTCCGTACCTCAAGTACGCCCCCGACGTGCTCTTCGTGGCCCAGGACTACGCGACGCTGGGTCGGCCGACCCTGGGCGCCAAGGAGTGGTTCCGCGACTCGCGGGGCACCGCCAACGGCTTCCACCGCATGGGGGGCGTGTGGATGGCCCACGGCGAGGGGGTCGCGGCGGGGGCGGCGGTGGACGGGGCCGCGATCCGCGACGTCACCCCGACCGTGCTGCACGCCATGGGCGAGCCGATCCCCGACGACATGGACGGCCACGTGCTGACCGACTCGTTCGAGGAGGAATGGCTGAAGGCGAAGCCGATCCGCTACGTGGAGGCGGCCCGCTACGACGGCCCGGGCGAGTACGCCCACTCGGACGAGGACGCGGCCGCGCTGACCGAACGGCTCCGGGGGCTCGGCTACGTTGACTGACGGGCGGAATCATCTCGCCACGGCCCCCCGGCCGGTGGGCGCGGGACGGCAGCTGGCCCAGGACCAGTCGCTGCGTTCGCAGCTCCCTACGGCCGTCGTGCCCGCGTTGATGGGGGCGATGCTGGGCGGCACCTTCGTGGGCGTCGTCGAGTCGCTGTACATCAACCTCCGCTCCTACACGACCAACGACTGGTCGGGCTTCGTCTACGCCGTGCTCCTGTACGGCGCCATCGGCCTAGCCATGGGAGGCGGCATCGGCGCGCTCTCGGCGCTGCTCACGGCGGTCCGACGCCGAGCCCCCGAGCCGGCTCGCACGTGGACGGTGTCGTTCCTGATCGTGGTCTGCGGACTGTCGGTCCTGATCGGCCGGTTCGTGCTCGGCCGGGACTTCTTCTCCGAGACGCCCCCGCCCCCGGCCCTGCGGGCGGGACTCGCCGGCGGCCTCGCCCTGTTCGCGGCGGGCTTCTACGTCGTCTTTCGCAACGCCCTCGCCAAGACCTTCTTCTCCTTCCTCGTCGAGCTGAAGGGCTCGCTCCGGGTCTACGGCCTCGTGCTCGCCTTCTGGCTGCTGCTGGGCGTGGGCACGTGCATGGAGAACAAGAGCAAGGGAGAGCTGTCGGTGCGGCCCATCCCGTCGGCGCTGGAGGCCAGGCCGAACGTGCTCCTGGTCGTGGTGGACACCCTCCGGGCGGACGCCCTGGGTCCCTACGGTGGCACTGGCACGCCCCACCTGGACGCCTTCGCGGCAGACGCCACCGTGTACGAGCGGGCGATCGGCCAGGCTCCCTGGACCCGCCCCGCGTTCGCGTCGCTGCTGACCTCGGCGGTGCCCTGCACCCACCAGACCTTCCGCAAGGCGGACTCGCTGCCGGACTCGCTGCAGACCCTGCCCGAGCAGCTGCAGGCCCACGGCTACACCACCGGCGCGATCTTCAACAACATCAACGTGACGGCGTCGTGGGGCTTCAGCCAGGGCTTCGACACCTTCGAGTTCATGCGCCCCGCGTACCCCTTCCGCGCCAGCGAGGCGTCCTTCCGGCTGGTGCTCTACCAGGGCCTGCGGATGGTGTTCGAGCGCTTCCTCAGCAGCGGCAAGAAGGTGGACCGGTACTACCGCGACGCCGACGCCGTGACCGACGAGACGCGCCAGTGGCTGACCCGCCACGGGCGGTCGCGCTGGTTCCTGATGGTCCAGTACATGGACCCTCACGACCCCTACTTCCCACACCCCTACGACGGCAGCGGCTACGCCCGCGTCGAGCACCCCGACCCCGCGTTGGACGAGGCCGACGCGCTGAAGGAGCTGTACGCCGGCGAGGTGACCTACTGGGACGAGCACTTCGGCCGGCTCCTGACGTGGATGAAGGAGCAGGGGCTGGACGAGAACACGGTGGTGGTGGTGACATCGGACCACGGCGAGGAGTTCGCCGAGCACGGCGGCTTCTGGCACGGCAACCGCCTCTACAACGAGGCGATCCACCTGCCGCTGGTGATCCGTGTGCCCGGCGAGTCGCCGGCCCGGGTCAAGGACCAGGTTCGCGCCATCGACATCGCGCCGACCCTCGCGGATCTGGCAGGGGCGGACCACGGCGCCGAGTGGCAGGGCTTCTCCATGCGGCGGGGCTACGCGCTGCGGCAGCCCCGCGATCGGCTCGCCCTCGCGGAGGCCAACTTCGAGGGCTTCGAGTTGCGGTCCGTGCAGGACGAGGCGTGGAAGCTCATCGAGAACCTGAGCGGTCCGCCCACCCAACCGCGGCCTGAGTCGGAGCTCTTCTTCCTCGAAGGCGACGCGGGCGAGCGGAGGAACCTCGCCGACGACTCGACGGCGAGTTCCTTCCGCGAGGCCAAAACGCTGGAGCTGTCGGCGCTGCAGGCGGCCGGCTGTGGGCAGGCGGTGGTCCGTGACGCGCGCGAGAGCGATCTGTCGCCGGCCGACTGCGAGATGCTCCGGTCGCTCGGCTACGTCGACATCGCCGCGGGGCTCTGCGGAGGCTGAGCGCGCATGCGACTGTGCCGCACGCTCGCGATCGGCCTCGACGGCGCGACCCCCGAGCTGCTCTTCGGCGGGATTGAGTGCGGCGAGCTGCCCCACCTGGGGGCGCTCCTCGAAGGTGCCGCCCACGGTCCTCTGCGCAGCACGATGCCCCCCATGACGCTGCCGGCGTGGTCCTCGTTCCTCACCGGGCGCACCCCCGGCGTGCACGGGATCTTCGACTTCTGCCGGCGGGAGCCGGGCACCGGCCGACTGCGGTTCGTCGACGCCCGCGACCGGGCGGTGCCGACGCTGCCCCGCATCCTGTCCGATCGAGGCCTGCGGGTGGGCACGTTCCTGTTCCCCACCACGTGGCCCCCGGAGCCGCTGAGCGGCGGGCAGATCTCGGGCTTCGACTCCCCCGTGGCGACCCGCGTGCCTCCGTCCGCCTGCGCCCCCGCGGAGCTCCACGGCCGCATCCGGGGGTGGCTGGGCGGCCGCGACCTGCACTACGCCGACTTCTCCGAGCTGCGCAAAGACGCGCGCTGGGAGGGGAGGGCGATCGCCTCATTGCTCCAGGGGATCGCCGACAAGGAACGCATCGCCTGCAAGCTGCTGACCTCCGGCGCCCCCTACGACTTCTTCGGCATCCTGTTCGGTGAGTCCGATACCGTTTCCCACCATTTCTGGCACCTCGCCGACCCCCGATCCCCCCGCCACGATCCAGCCGCCGCGGTGCGCTTCGGCGATGCGATCGGGGCCGTCTACCGCCGCCTCGACGCCGCGGTGGGCACGATCCTGGCTACCGACCCGGGCTTCGAGGCGGTGATCGTCGCCTCGGACCACGGCTTCGGGGGTGCGTCGGACCGGGTGCTCCACCTCAACGCCTTCCTCGCCGAGGCGGGCTTCCTCCACTGGAGGGGCCCCAGCCGGGTCGGACCGCTGCGCGCCACCGCCGCTCGGCTGCTGCCTCGGCGCCTGCTGGAGCGGGGACTGCGCCTGGCACCGCGGCCGCTGCTGGAGCGGATCGACGGCCAGGCCCGCTGGGGGGCGATCGACCTGGATCGCACCGAGGCCTTCTCGGACGAGCTGGACTACGCGCCCTCGGTGCGGCTCAACGCCGAGCCCGTCGGCCGCGGCTTCCTCCTGGAGCGGCTCGAGCGCGCGCTCCTGGACTGGCGGGATCCCGTCGACGGCGGCCGCGTCGTCCGCGCCGTGCACCGGAACGCTGACCTCAACCCGGGCCCCTGCAGCGACCGCGGGCCGGAGTTGTGGCTCGAGCTGAACACTCCCGGCGGCTACTCCTACTGCGTGCTCCCCAGCGGCCCCGGCGACGCCCCCCACGCGAGGCTCCCCCGCGCCCGCTGGCGTGGCGCCAAGGGGGCCGGCATGAGCGGCTCGCACCGCCGGGACGGGATCTACGTCCTGCGCGCCCCCGGCGTCGCCGCGGGGCGCCGATCGATGGACATCGCCGACGTGCTCCCGACGTGGCTGCGGGGCGCCGGCTGGTCGCTGGACGAAGTTGCGGGCGGGGTGACGCCGTCGGCCAACGACGAAGCGCCCCCGGAGGACCCCCAGGCGCTCGCGGACCGACTCCGCAGCCTGGGGTACCTCGGCTGATGCGGGTGGTGATGGCCGCGGCCTGCCCGTACCCCACCACCCAGGGGACGCAGGTCGCGATCCGGGGGCTGACGCGGGCGATGGTCGAGCGCGGCCACGAAGTCCACGTCGTCGCTTATCACTTCGGGGAGGACCTTCCGTCGGTCGGCGAGATCCTCCACCGCACGCCCCCGCTGTCGGGCTACCGCAAGCTGCGGGCGGGGCCCGCGTGGAGCAAGCCGGTGCTGGACGGCCTGCTCCTGGCGACGCTGCTCCGGGTGGTGCGGAGGGTGCGCCCCGACCTGATCCACGCGCACAACTACGAGGCCCCCCTGGCGGCCTACGCGGTGCGGGTGATCACGGGCGTGCCGGTGCTCTACAACTCCCACAACCTGATGCAGGACGAGCTGCACCGGTACTTCGAGCGTCCCTGGGCCCGGGCCATCGCCCGCGGAGGCGCCCGGCTGCTGGACGGGTCGGTGCCGCGGGCCGCGGATCGGGTGGTCGTGCTCAGCGAAGCCGCCGTCGAGGCGCACGTGGCGCGGGGGGTGCGCCGCGATCGCATCGACGTGCTGCCCCCCGGGATCCACCCCGATGAGTTCCCCGACGAGCCGTCGCCCCAAGGGGCTCCGACGGTCCTGTACATGGGCAACCCCGACGCCTACCAGGACCTGCCGATCCTCTTCGAAGCGTTCGCCCGCGTCGCCGAGGCTCAGCCCGACGCACGCCTCCGGTTCGTGTCGTCGGCCGACCTCGGCCCCACCCGGGCGGTCGCGGTCCGGTGCGGCGTGCCTGCCGATCGCGCCGAGTTTCTCACCGAGCCCCGCTGGGACCGGGTCCGAGCCCTCGCCCAGGCCGCCCACGTCGCCGCGATCCCCCGCACCGTCTGCCGAGGGTTCCCCATCAAGCTGCTCAACGGGATGGCGCTGGGGCTCCCCACCGTCGCCTGCCGAGGGGGCGGCCCCTTGATCGAAGACGGCGTCACCGGGCTGCTCGTGGACGATGGCGACGTCGCCGGGTTCGCCGAGGCTCTGAGCTCGCTGTTGGCCGATCCCGCCCGGGCCCATCGAATGGGGAAGCAGGCTCGCTCGTCCGTATTGGCGTCCGAAACCTGGGCGCACCGCGCGCCCGATCTCGAGCGGATCTGGGGCGACGTCGCCGCAATTGCTGCTTGCACGGGATGAGAGGCTCCTGTAGATGGTCGCCCGAGTCATGACGTCTTCGCTCCGAGCCCTGGTTGTCGCCCTCGCGGTGGCCCTCCCCGTCGCCGCGTCCGCGCAGGACAAGGACAAGGACGAGGAGTCGGCGCCCGACCTGCCGTTCGAGCTGACGACCCCCGAAACCGCCCCCGTGGCTCCCGAGGCGGCCCCCGCCCCCGTCGTGGAGGCTCCGATCCCCACGGGCGAAGAGGCGATTCGGCTCCTGAGCCAGGCGCTGGACCGGATCGCGGCGCTGCAGATGCTCCTGGGAAGCACCGAGGGCGTCGATCAGGCCAAGGCGCTGGTCGAGCTGGAGGAGGCCCGCCACTCGCTGCAGGCCGCGCTCATCGAGGTCGGCTGCCTGCAGCACGACAGCGAGCTTCGGGTCTGGCTTCGCTCCGAGGGGCTGATGACCGCCGAGCCCGCGGTCGAGGACGACGTTGTCGTCGAGACCGAAGAGACCCCGGCGCCGCCTGCGGGCCTCGCCCCCGACACCTTCCGCGCCTTGGTAGCGGCCATCGACGGCGTCTCCTTCACGGAGGGGAAGATGGACGTGCTGACCCGCGAACTGGCCGCCGAAACGGTGACGTCAGAGCAGGCCAGCCGCCTGGTGGAGTTGTTCAGCTTCTCGCGTGACCGCGTGGATGCGTTGGTGTTCCTCCACCCCCGGATCGTCGACGTGGAGAACTTCGACTCGCTCTTGAGCGCACTGAAGTTCGAGTCCGATCGGGAGACGGTGCGAAACCAGCTGGGCCTCGACGGGTAGCGACCCAGAGGCTAGTTTCTGCCCGTGCACGTATCACGGAAAGCCGACTACGCCGTCCGCGCCATGGCCTACCTGGCCAACCACGACGGTCGCAGGGTCCTCATCAACGAGGTCGCCCAGTCGATGGCGATCCCCAAGGCGTTCCTCAGCAAGATCATGAAGGAGCTCGTCGGCGCGGAGCTGGTGAAGTCCCAGGTCGGCCCCGGCGGCGGCTACGAGCTCGCACGGGCTGCGTCGGACATCACGTTCCAGCACATCCTGGAGGTCGTCGAAGGGCAGTGGACCCTCGTCCCCTGCCAGGGCGACAGCGGAGGCGACACCTGCCAGATGCACACGTCGTGCTCGCAGGTCGGGGTCTGGGATGAGATCCGCGGGGAGATGCTGAAGATTCTGGCCAGCTACAACCTGGAGCAGGTCAAGAGCCGAGGCTTCGGAGATCTCAGCGCGCTGGTTCAGATCAGCGGCGCCGCCGGCTGAGCAGCAGCATCGGCACCAGGAGCGTCATCACGCTCCACCCGTTGAGCCGGAAGCCCGCCTGGACCGAGCAGCTGCCGCAGGAGCTGTCCTCGCCGCTGTCGCAGCCGCCACAGCCGCCGTCGGTGCTGTCGCAGCCCGAGTCCGCGCCGCAGCCGCCGTCCTCGCTGTCGCAACCGGGAATGCTGATCTCGCCGCCGTCACCGGTGTCGCCGCAGCCGATGCCGCTCAGCTCGATGGGGCCGATCTCGATCGGGATGGCGCTGTCCGGGTTCACCCACGCGTAGACGCCGAGGTAGTCCTCCTCCGCGCCGACGGCCCGCATGTCCAGGTCCGCCAGGGTGATGCCGTAGATGGCCGGGATGGTGAACTCGGGGACCAGCGACTCCAGGTCGAAGGCCGCGCCCACCAGATCCGGCAGCAGCGCCGCGAAGCTCTCGGGGATGTCCGAGGGGAGCCACTCGTTGTAGTCGACGGTGATGCCCAGGTGGGACTCCAGATCGAAGTCCAGGTCGATGAGCAGCGTGCCGTCGTCCAGCTCCAGGCCGATGCCGGCGTCGGCGTACAGGCCGTTGGACCAGAAGCGGGTGTCCCGGTCCAGCTCGTCGCCGTACACGTCGATCGCCATCTGCGCGGTCAGGCCGGGGCCGGCGCCGAAGTCCACCAGCGGCGGGCCGACGGGCACCACCCGCACGTCCAGGGTCTTGGGCTCGGGCCACAAATCGGCGACCAGCTCCTCCTCGGCGAGGGCGAGGTAGTCGGTGGTCAGCTCCAGGTCCGCCAGGTCCGCCAGCGACAGGCACAGCGCGCCGCCCTGCCAGGCCGCGTACAGCGCCTGGTTGAGCATGTCCTCGGAGACGACGATGCCCAGGTGGTAGGGGACCGTGGTGTCGGGGATGAGGCCCGTGACCAGCGGCGCGTCGTGCGCCGAAGCGAGGTACGGACCGGAGTCCTGGGGCACGCAGGTCCCGTAAAATGGGCTGGTGAACTTGCTCGAGAAGGCCAGCTCCACGCCGGTGGAGGAGACGTCGAGGCCGGCGGCCTCGATCTCGTAGGTCAGCGGAGTGCCGAGGATGTCGATCTCGCCGCCCAGGTCCAGGGCGCCCGTCAGGCCGCCGATCGCCTCTTCCAGCTGGGTCTCGAGCTCCGCGATCTGCTCGTCGAGCACGCCGTCCAGGATGGTGCCGATGAGGTCGACGCCGTAGCCCTGCATCGTCTCCAGCGCGTCGCCGAGCACGCAGCCGGTGCCGACCGGGTTGCCGAAGTTGCCGTGGCTGAACCAGAGGTGGTCGACCTGCGCGTTGAGGGCGCCGTCTTCGAGGACGAGGTCGATGCCGACGTCCACGTCCAGCCAGGTCGGCGGGAGCGCGAGCGTGCAGGTCTCGTTCAGCTCGACGACGCAGGTGCCTGCGGTGGTGATGGCCACCGGCTCGCTCCACAGGGTCATCGTCATCGCGATGTTGAGGGAGCTGTCCTCGGGGGTGATCTCGACCGTCTCGGTGTACAGGTTGATCTGGATGTCGTCGGCCGAGTAGGTCAGGACCCCCTCGGTCTCTTCGTCGCAGTCGACCTCGCCGGACAGGCCGGTGGCCTCGATGCTGACGGGGAGCACGCCGGCGATCGACTCGCCGAGGGCGTCGAGCCCGCCGGTGCTGAGATGCACCACCATCGCGTTCTCCATTGTGAACGCGTCTGGAGTCGCCCCTTCGGCGAGTGCAGGGGTCGCGCACAAGGCGCCAACACACATCAAACCGAGGAACTTCTGCATCGCGCGCAACCTAAAGCAAACCCCCGAGGGCCACAAGGGCACTCTGGTAGGCTCCGCGGCCATGTCCCAATCGCTGAAGGAGGCCCTGGCGGGCCTCGCATCCGACCCTTCCCACGCCGCGGACGCCGAGGCCAACATCCAGCGGTGGCTCAACGAGCCCGCTTTCGGCCGGTACCGGCCGCTGCTGCAAGCGCTCCTGGAGCGGGAGCAGTGGGACACGCTGCTGGATTCCTTCTACCGGGTGCTGCCCTTCGGCACCGGCGGCCGCCGCGGGCCGGTCGGGCTGGGCCCCAACCGGATGAACCCGTGGACAGTCGGTACCTCGGTGCAGGGCAACATCGACTTCCTGCGCCAGCGCTTCGGGGATGAGCCGCTGACCGTGGTGGTCGCGGCGGACGTGCGGATCTTCCGCGACCTCAAGGGCGCCTTCCCCGCGGACGTCGACAACCCCCTGCTGGGGATGACGTCGGTGGATCTCGCGCGTGAGGCGGCGGCGATCTACGTCGCCAACGGCTGCACCGTGCACATGATCGGGCCGGGGGAGGACCGCTACCTCGCGACCCCCGAGCTGTCGTTCCTGATCCGGCACCTGGGGGCCCACGGCGGCCTCAACGTGAGCGCGTCGCACAACCACCCCGACGACAGCGGGGGCAAGTTCTACACGGAGCTCGGAGCGCAGGAGATTCCGCCCTACGACGAGCAGATGGTCGAGCTCGTCGAGCGGGTCGACGCGGTCCAGACCTGCACCTGGGAGGAGGCCCTCGCCACCGGCCGGGTGCACTTCCTCCCGCCGTCGCTGCACGACGCCTACGTGCAGGACAGCTCCCAGGTCCTGCGGGGCGACGCTCGCGGCGCGAGGATCGTGTTCTCGAACCTCCACGGGGTCGGCGATCAGTCCGTCGGCGACGCGCTGGAGAAGGCCGGCTTCGAGGTCCACTACGTGGAGTCCCAGCGCAGCCACGACGGCCTGTTCCCCGGCGTGCGCTTCCTCGCCCCCAACCCGGAGTACCCGTCGGCCTTGATCGAGGCCGAGGAGCTCGCCCAGCGGATCGGCGCGGACCTCGTGCTCGCCACCGACCCCGACGCCGACCGGATCGGGGGCCTCATCCCCGGCCGCGTCGCCGGCGGCCCTTGGCGCTTCCTGACCGGCAACGAGCTCAGCTCGCTGGTGGCGGCGGCCCGGTTCGACGGTGCGCCTCCGGGCAAAATCGCGATCAAGACCGAGGTCACCACCGGGCTGTTCAGCCGCGTCGTGCGGGCGGCTCAGGGGCAGGTGGTCGAGCACCTGCTCGTCGGCTGCAAGTACATCGCCCAGGTGATGCGCGACCTCGAGACGACCGGCCGCAGCGGCGACGTGGTCGGCGACGTCACGGACGTGCTCATCGGCACCGAAGAGAGCCACGGCTTCCTCCTGACCCCCGGAATCCGCGACAAGGACGCGATCGCCCCGTCGCTCGTGCTGGCGGAGCTGTGCGCCGAGCGGAAGGCCGCCGGTTCCTCGATGCTGGACGCCCTCGAGGAGCTGTACGCGGCCCACGGGGCCGTTGCCAACGTGCAGATGCCGCTGGTCATGGCGGGCGCGACCGGGCGGCAGCGCATCCTCGCGATCCAGGACGGGTTGCGGGCCTCTCCGCCCACCGCGATCGGGGGGCACGCCGTCACCGGCTTCGCCGACCGGCGCGACGAGCAGGGGGTGTTCGGGCCGATCGTCTCGGGCACCGACCGCGCGGCGCGGGACGTGCTCGCGTTCCAGCTCGGCCCTGACTGCCGGCTGGTGATCCGCCCCTCCGGCACCGAGCCGAAGACCAAGATCTACGCCGAGGCGATCGTGCCCGCGGGCGACGACATCGAAGCCTCGCTGGCCGAAGCGGACACGGCGGCGCGCGCGATCGCGTCGGACTTCGTCGCCCAGGCGCTGGCGCTGGTCGGCCTCGAGATGCCCCCCGCGGGACTGCACTGCTCGCCCCTGCTGGACGTCGATCAGCGCATGGAGTTCGGCAACGCGGTGCTCCCCGAGGCGATCGCCCGCGTGGGCGACGGGCTCGACGGCCCCGCGCTGCGGTCGTGGCTGGAGGCCCGCGTCGCTCCCTGGGGCGGCGACGGCATCGGCATGACGGCGCCCGGCGTGGCGTGGTGGCGGAGCCAGAACCCCGGCCCTCAGTGGAACGCGCTGGACGAGGCCTGGGTTGGCTGAGGAGGTCCTCCGGACCGAGCTCGGCACCCTGCTGCAGGGCGACTCGATCGCCTGGCTGGAGGGGCTTCCCGACGCTTCGGTCGACCTCGTGGTGGCCGACCCGCCGTACGGCATCGCCAAGGCGTGGTGGGACACCTGGGCGACGCGCCAGGACTACGTGCAGTGGGCCTCGGGCTGGCTGGAGCAGCTCGCGCGCATCCTCAAGCCCACCGGCAGCGCCTACGTCATGGGCTTCTCCGAGGTGCTCGCCGACCTGAAGTGGGCCGCCGCGGACCGCTTCGACGGCTGCCGCTGGTTGGTCTGGGCGTACCGCAACAAGGGGAACCTGCGGAACGACTGGGGGCGGAGCCACGAGTCGCTGCTGCACCTCCGCAAGAGCCGCACCTTCACGATGAACATCGACGCCGTGCGGGTCCCCTACAACGCCCACACGCGTCGGTACCCCGAGCGCAAGCAGGGGGCGACGTCGCAGTTCGGCGGGGCCAAGGAGGGCGGGCGATCGTGGTCGCCGCACCCCGGCGGCGCACGTCCCCGCGACGTCATCGAGATCCCGGTGCTCAACAACGGCATGGCCGAGACCAGCGGCCACCCCACCCAGAAGCCGGAGGAGCTCATCCGGCGCCTCGTGGAGGCTTCGTCGGACGCGGGCCAGCTCGTCCTGGATCCCTTCGGGGGGAGCGGCACCACCGCGGTGGTCAGCGAACTGCTGGGCCGCCGCTGGCTCGTCTGCGAGCGGGAAGCCGAGTACATCGGCTACGCCCGCGAGCGCCTCGACCGGGTCGGTCGGAGCGAGCACACGCTGGAGGATCTGCGGGCCGCCGGGGAGCGCCAGGCGGAGAACCGCAGCCGCGTGCGAAGCGGCACCCCGTGACGGAGCAGCCGCCCCCCCCGATCCACCCCCTCGCGGCGCTCGCGGCCCTCGCCGGCGGCGGCCTCGCCGTCTCCTGGGCCAGTCCCCCGACCGGCGTGCCGGCGCTGTCGCTGGTGATGTGGGCCCCCGCGATCGTCGTGCTCGGCCGGCTGACGGGGTGGCGGGCGTTCCTGGGCGGCTGGCTCCTGGGGGCGTGCATGCAGGCGGGGCTGTTCCCCTGGCTGGTGCCGACCATCGTCCGGTTCTCCACGATCCCGCTGGCGGGCGCGATCGGCGTGCTGGTCCTGTATTCGCTCCTCTTCGGGCTCGGCTGGGCGGTGTTCGGGCTGGGCATCAAGCCGCTCCGCGAGACCTTCGGATCGTGGTGGCCGGTGCCCGTGGCGGCGTTGGGGGCCGCCGCCGAGTACCTCGCCCCCCACCTGTTTCCGACGCCGTTGGGGGAGATCTGGACGGAGACGCCGCAGCTGTTCCTGATCGTGTCGCTGACCGGCCTTGCAGGCGCCACGTTCCTGCTTCTGCTGGTCAATTGCGTCCTCGCTCAAGCGCTGGAGCGAGATCCTGGAACGGGCCGCTCGGCCGCCGTCCTGGCCGCGTGCCTCGCCGTCGCAGCGGGCTGGTCTCAGCTGCACCTGGGCACGATCGAGGAGGCCGAAGCGGGGGTCGAGCCGGTGAGGGTGGCGGTGATTCAGCCGCACCTGCTGGATGAGGATCGGCGGCGCGTCCGGGCCGAGTCGAGCACCGGGGTGATCGGCGTGATCACCGACCTGGTCCGCTGGGCCGTGGACGACGATTCCGAGATCCAGGTGGTGGTCCTGCCCGAGGGGGCGCTCAACCGCCGGCCCTCCCACGCCACCAACGACCGGCTCACCCGCCTGGTCGAAGATCGGGAGTTCGAGATCTGGACGGGAGCGCAGTGGCGCGTCGGCAAGGGCGAGGACCGCAAGCTGCTCGGTGGCGGCTGGCGAATCCAGGCCGACGGCACGATCGACCCTCCCCACCAGAAGAACGTCCTCATCCCCTTCGGTGAGTACATGCCGCTGGCGGATGTGTTCCCCGCCCTGCAGGCCATCACCGGGCGCTCGACCACGACGGCGGGGGACAGCCTCCAGTTGTTCGAGACCGACTGGGGCCGCTTGATGTTCGTCGTCTGCTTCGAGGCGACCCGGCCCCGGTACCTGCGGCAGGGCCGCCTCGCGGGCGCCGACTTCCTCGTGAACGTCACCTACGAAGGGTGGTTTGGCGACACTGCCCAGGCCGGGCTGCACCTGCGGGTGGCTGCCTCGCAGTCGGCCCTCCTGGGGGTTCCCCAGATCCGCGCGGGGGCCACGGGGATCTCGGCGATCATCGATGCGCGGGGCATTGCGTCGCCGCGCACGGTCAACTTCGAGCCGGACGTGCTCGTGGCGGATGTGCGACTGGCGCCGGTGCCGACCCCCTACGTGCGGCTGGGCGACTGGTTCGCGGGGGTTGTGCTGCTGCTGTCGTTCGGCGGATTGGCGTGGGCGGGCCGCAAGGGGCAAGCCGGCCCTCGCCGACCCTGGATCGTCGTGGGGGTGTACCTCCTCACCGTACCCGGCGCCTTCCACATCGATCCCCACGTGCCCCCGCTGGAGCTGGTGCTGTGGGGCGCGGCGCTGCTCGCGGCCGTCATCGCGGCCCGGGGGCGGGTGGCGTGACCGTCAGCTGGCGACGAGATCCGCCACCTCGCTGAATTGGTGGATTTGCCGGTCGGCGTCGGCCGGCGCGTCCAGCTGGAATCCGCCCCAGGAGCACCACACGGCGGTCATGCCAGCGGCTCGGGCGGCGCCTACGTCCACATCGGAGTCGCCGACGTAGATGCAGCTGGGGGGGCGCACCCCGATCTTGCCCGCTGCGATGAGCAGGCCGTCGGGGGCGGGCTTCTTCGCCGGCACCGCGCCGCTGCCCAGGATGATCCCGAAGAAGCGGCTCAGATCGAGCGCATCGAGCACGTCGACGGCGGGCTCGTGCGGCTTGTTGGTGACCACCCCCATGGGAACGCCCTGGGAGTGCAGGAGCTCGAGCCCTTCCTCGACGCCGGGGAAAGCGGCGGTGGTGTCCAGCAGGACGCGGTCGTAATGGGCGAGGAACGCGTGGGCGATGTCCTCGTCGGCCTCGCGGCCGGGAGCGACGTGGTTCAAGCAGCGGGCGATGAGCGTGCGGGCGCCGTTGCCGACGTAGCTGGCGACCACCTCCAGCGGCAGGGTCGGGAGATCGAGGTCGTTCAGGACCGCGTTGGCGGCAGCGGCGAGGTCGCGCCGCGAGTCGACGAGGGTGCCGTCCAGATCGAACAGGACCCCGCGCATCTACATCTGGTGCAGCTGGCGTTCGTAGATGACGATCCGCTCCATCATCTCCGACTCGGCCTCGCCCGGGAGCATGTCCTTGGCGTCGTACAGGTGGCTGAAGATCAGCTCGTACAGGCCCTGGTGCAGCAGCGCCCCGTAGTCCCCGGGGGGGCACTCGGCGAGGTTGTTGATGAGGGGCTGGGTGGGCACGGTGCCGTCGTCGCCGACCGACAGGTCGCGGAACAGCTCGGGGTACTGGCGCTGTCCGCTGCCGAGCAGGGCGTTGAACCGTTGCTGCGACTTGTCCGCGGTGATGTGCTCGGCGAACGTCGCGAAGATGACGCGGAAGATGTTGTTGAACACCTTGATGCGGTCCTCGAAGTCGTTCAGCTGCTCCCGCGTGAACGGCCCCTGCGTGCCCGAGATGCGGATCGAACCGGTTCCGTCGGCGTCGACGACCGCCGCGTTGTCGGCGCTGTCCTCGTCGGTGCTGCCGAAGATGTCGAAGTCGCCGCTGCCGAGCTCGCCCGTGGGGGTCTCGACTCCGGGCTGGGTGACGGCGAGCACCGGGGTCTCGGGCCGCGTATCGAGGAAGGCCTTGGGGATCGCCTCGGTGGGCTCGTCCTCGTCGTCGAAGTCCTCGTCCATCGCGATCGCTTCGATCGCTTCCATCGACGGGGCCGAGGGCGGGGTGTGGGCGTCGGCGCCGAGGATGGCGACGCCCTGCAGATCGACCTTGTCGAGCACCTCGTACGACTTCACGAAGCCGCCGCGGGCCGCCTTGTCGTAGTCGCTCTCCTCCACCGGGCCGATGGCCTCGGCATCGAGCCACGCGCTGAGCGAGCGGGAGGCGTTGATGAAGGGGGGGCCGATCACATCGAGCAGGTCGGTGACCGGTCGGGGCGTGTGCAGCTCGGCCCAGACGGCATCGGCGCAGTCGCTCGGCTGATCACCGACCGCCGCGTGCGTCTGTTCGTCCGACAGCATCGCCATCACCGGGGCGGCCGCGTCGCGCCAATCGCTCAGCTCCAGCAGGAGCTCGTCTCGATCGACGCCCAGTTGCATGTTGTCGGGGAACACCGCGTCCAACTCTTCGAACGCTCCGGTCGCTCCGGGGGTGCCCAGCGCCCACGCGAGGTTGTCGCGGAAGACGCCCGAGCGGGCCGCCATCATGGCGCCGCCGTCGACCGAGCCGGCTTGAACGAGGAGGTCGGCGAGGTCCTCGTCGCCTTTGATGTCCATCGTGATCATCTCGAAGGCGTCGGCGTCGACCGCGCCCGAGGCGATGAGCAGATTGCCCAGCGTCTTGTCGTCGTCCTTGCTGCCGGCGGCGATGATCGAGCCCATCATCAGATGCACGTCTACGGACGCCGCCGAGGGGCGGTCGACGTGCAACGTGCCAGTGACGCCTCCCTCGCCCAACTCACTGAGCTGGGTCAGCAGGTCGGTCGCGTCATCCTTTTCGACCGCCTTCTTGGACTGCGACTTCTTCCGAGCCATTCGTTTCCTGGTGGATTGTCCCGTGGGGGAACCGAGGGATCTTACGCGACCGGGGATGGCGGGCTCAAGAGGGGGGTCCGAATGGAGTCAGAGACCCTCGGTTTCGAGGTAGCGCGCGGCGACGTTGAACGCCTCGTCCAGGGCGCCGCCGTCGTACCCGCCGGCGGTGGCGAACTCCTGGTCCGGTTGCACGCCGTGGCCCTCCCAGCTCTGGCCGGTGGGGCTCTGGAGCCGCACCGAGGAGATCCGGAGGACCAGCGAATGGCCCAGGCTGACGAGGGTTTCGGTGCGAGCCGAACCCATGGTCGGTTCCCCGATGATGTAGGCCCGGTGGTGTTCCTGGAGCGCCACCGCGACCGCTTCGGCGGCGCCATGGGTCCAGGCGTTCACGAGCACGACGAGGTTGTCCTCGGTCATCGGCGGCTGCGTCGCGACGAGATCCAGCTCGCCCACGCCCGGCTCGACGATCCTCCCCAGCACCGTGTCGATGGGGAGGAACAGGTCGGCCACGCCGATGGCGCCGCTGAGGTCACCGCCCACGTTGTTGCGGAGGTCGAGCACGTAGCGATCGGCGCCGAGGGCGCCCAACTCGGTGAGGCTCTCGGCCACCTCGCGCGGGGTCTCCTGGTGGAATCCGAACACGCGGATGTAGCCGACGCCTCCACTGCGGAGCTCGCTGAGAACCGAGCGCACGGCGAATGTTCCGCGCTGCACGCCGACCGCGAACGACGCGGCGGCGAGCCCTTCGCCGCGCTGGAACTGCACGGCGATGCGGGTGCCTTCGTCTCCCCCGAGCATGCCCAGGACGTCCTGCAGCGACGCTCCCGCGAGGCCCGCGCCGTCCAGCGCGATGATGCGATCGCCCGGCAGCAGCCCGGCCAACTCCGCGGGGCTCCCGGGGAGGATGCGGGAGACGACCATGACGCCGGGGCGGGAGTAGAGCTGGAACTCGATCCCGACTCCGGTGAGCTCACCCTTGAAGGCATCGCCGAGCTCGTCGGCGTCGTCCTCGCTCAGGAGCATGCCGGACGGCGGAAGCGCCGCCTGGGTGCGGCTCGCGCCCACGGCCTGACGCCGGTTGACCACGTCGATCATCCCCTGGATGGCACCCATCCAGAGCTCTGCGTCGCTGATCTGGTCGCTGCCCAGACGCTTGAGCAGGAGGGCGTGGACCTCGTTGGCGAGCGCCTCCGCCTGACGTCCGTCCAGCGTGTCGCCCAGCATCCGGCTGGGGTCGAGCGCGACGGGGGGGAGATCGCCCCGCACCGGCTTGTCGTCCGCGAGCAGCGGCCCCAGCGGGAGCAGCGTCAGGACGAGCGCGGCCGTCAGGAAACGGGCGCCTCGGTGGAGGAGGGAGGTCATGAAGGGGAGGGGACTAGTGAACGACCCGGGGGGACTCGAGCGCGGCGTTCCGCCAGGCGGTGCCGTTGGCGGGGCCGAGCTGGAACGAGGCGGGCATCACGGTGGTGCCCGCGGCGGCGGGGAGGCCGGTGCCGTTGGTGCCGGCGGGGAGGAACACGATGTTCGGCGTGTCCGCGCCCGTCTCGGCGGCCAGGAAGCTGTCGTTGGGGCCGGCCTCGGCATCAGCGAGGCGAACGCGCATGGTGTCGATGATCGCGTCGCGCTCCGACACGGCCGTCTGCAGGTCGTCGACCCGCTGGTAGTTGAGCAGGATGCCGCCGCCGAGCAGCAGCACGACCCCGGTGTAGGCCGCGACCAGCGCCACGGGGACCTTCAGCTCGCGTCGGATGAGGGTGCCGAACGTACCCGTCGGGGCCAGCTCCTCGTCGTCCTCGGACAGCAGGGAGTGGGCGATCCGCTGGGCGAGGCAGGTGTCGAACGCCTCGAACAGCTGCGACTCGACCTCCGGGTCGACGGAGACGCGCTCGAAGTCCGGGAGCCCGGCCACTGCCTCCACCGTCTCGGCGCAGGTGTCGCACTGCTCGAGATGATCGGCGATCGCGAGGCACTCCGCCTCGTCCAGTTCGCCATCGATGAAGGGGGCAATCAAGTTCCCCACGCGCCAACAATTCATGCGGGCAGATCCTCCCCGATCACAGCCGTAAGCCGCACCTTGGCACGACTGAGCCGGCTCATCACGGTCCCGAGCTTGATGTCGAGCACGTCCGCGATCTCCTTGTAGGACAGATCGTCGAAGTAACGGAGCAACAGGATGGTTCGATGCTCGGGGCTCAGCTTCTCCATCGCGCGAGCCATCCCTTCGGTCAGCTCGCGGGCCATGACGTCGTCGATCGCCCGGTGCTGCTCCTGCAGCACGACGGTCGACTTGCCGAGCCGATCCAGGATGCCGCCGCGGCGGTTTCGGTCGCGAACGATGTTGTAGCAACGGTTCGTGCAGACCCGGAAGAGCCAGGCCTTGGTGAGGAAGCCGTCATCGAACAGGCGGGACTCGTGGTAGCCGCGGACGAACACGTCCTGGGCCACGTCGAAGGCCTCTTCGCTGTCCTTGGTGATGTACAGCGCGTGGTAGTAAATCCGGTCCCGGTACTTGCGGACCAGCAGGTCGAAGCCGCGATCGCGGTTCGTCCGCGCGACGACCTTGATGTCGTCATCGCTCGGGTGCTTCTCCTGCGTTTGAGGAACCAGCTTCAAGGTCGTCGCTCTACCCATGTTTGGGGCGCCTCCGCGCGGTGGGGATACAACCTCCACAACCCGGGGGTCATGGCGGTATTCCCACCTCACGTCAGAAGTGGCGATCTTCCAGAATCTCCAGGACGTAGCGCTTTTTCCGCTTGCCCCCGGCGGCGGTGATGATCGTTCGGAGGGCTTGCGCGTGCGCACCCTTCTTCCCGATCACCTTGCCGATGTCCTCTTTCGCAACCTTCAATTCGATGACGCTGCTGTGCGTCCCGACGACCTCGGTGACCACGACATCTTCGGGTCGGTCCACCAGGGCCTTAACCATCTGCTCAACGAGCTCCTTCACAGCGGCCTCCTGGGTCAACTCACTCTAGCTCCTGCGAGGGGCCGCGGAAAGCGTTTCAATTTGCAACGTTGCAGATTGAACGATGAAACGTTTCAATTTGAACGTATCAAAACGAGATGCTCGATGCCTCGCACCCCGAAACGTTGTACGCAGAATAAGATCCGGATCTGGCACGGGCTCTGCAAGAAGAAAGACCGTCTCTTTGACAACTCCCGGGTCCCACGTCCGATGCCGCAAGGCACTGGCAACCCCTCCCCCTCATAGCCAGAGGACAAGGACCCGTCGCGCGAAGGCTCCCGATCTCGAAAGAGACGGCGACCCTCCTCCCCTCATAGCCGAGGGAGCTAGAGCGCAATGCCTTGAGCGGCTGGTGGATCCCCCTCCTCCTCAGTCGCCGGCGCTCAAGGAACGATGAACGCCCCTCGGTCCCCCCCGAGGGGCGTTCCTCGTTCTGGTGTTGGCGGTGCGGTGTTGCAGAAAAGCCCAAGGGCTTCCTCTGCTGAAAGAGCGCGGCGCTTCCGGTTCGAACGCCCTCCACCCCAAGAGAGCGATCACCTCTCCTGCAAGGCCAGGACCGCCTCGGTCAAGACCGACGCCACCCCTCCGTGCTCCCTCCGTGCCTCCGTGGTGAGAAGAACGAGAACCTCCGCTCCCCACCCAAGGCCCTCTCAGGACAGGGGGCCGACGGCGGCTTCGACCACGGTGAGGAGCTCACCCGAGGCGATGAGGTCGCGGGCGGCTTCCAGATCATCGGCGAGCATGCGGTCCTGGTCCAGGAACGACACGCGCTCGCGGAGGGCGGCGACGGCGGCGCGGGGGCCGTCCGCGGGGATCAGCGGCTTGCGGAAGTCGAGCGCCTGGGCCGCGGCCAACAACTCGATGGCGAGGATCTGTTCCACGAGGTCGACTACGCGAGACGCCTTGCGGGCCGCGATCGGGCCCATCGAGACGTGGTCTTCCTGCCCCGCCGAGGTGGGGATGGAGTCGATCGAGGCGGGGTGGCAGAGCACCTTGTTCTCGGACACGAGCGCCGCCGCGGTCACCTGCGCCATCATGAAGCCGGAGTTCAGCCCCGGATCCTGCACCAGGAACGCGGGCAGATCGGGCGACAGCTTGGGGCTGACGAGCTGCTCGATTCGACGCTCCGAGATGGAGCCCAGCTCGGCGGTGCCGATCGCGAGGTAGTCCAGCGCGGTGCTCACCGGCTGACCGTGGAAGTTGCCGCCGCTGATGACGTCCCCGTTCTCGACGAACACGGTGGGGTTGTCGGTGACGCTCTGCGCCTCGATGGCGAGCACCCCGGCGACATGCTCGATCGCCTGGCGGGCAGCCCCGTGGACCTGCGGCAGGCAGCGCAGCGAGTACGCGTCCTGGACCTTGTCGCAGTCGATGTGGGACTCGTTGAGGTTGCCGCCGGCCAGCAGCGTGCGGAGGTTGGAGGCCGCCGCGGTCTGGCCCGGGTGGGGGCGGACGGCGTGCAGGCGCGGGTCGAAGGGCCGGTGGGAGCCGAGCTTCGCCTCGATCGTGACGGCGCCGACGATGTCGCACGAGCGGGCCAGGCGGCGCGCCCGCAGCACGGTCAATGCCCCCAGGGCGGTCATCGCCTGCGTGCCGTTGATGAGCGCGAGCCCCTCCTTGGGGTGCAGCGTCACCGGCTCGATCCCCGCGGTCTGCAGCGCCGGACCCGCGGGAGCCGGCTTGCCGTCGGGGCCGTGGATGCGGCCTTCGCCGATGAGCACGAGCGCGAGGTGGGCCAGGGGAGCGAGATCGCCGGAGGCGCCGACGCTGCCGCGGCGCGGGATCCAGGCGTGGATGCCGGCGTTCAGCAGGTCCGCGAGCCGGTCGAACACCACCCGGCGCACACCCGAGCAGCCGCCCGCGAGCACGTTGGCGCGCAGCAGGGTGATCGCCCGCGTGGTGGCGATGTCGAAGGGATCGCCCACGCCGACGCAGTGGCTGCGGATCAGGTTGTGCTGGAGGCGGCCCAGGTCGTCGTCGTCGATGCGGACCGACGCGAGCTCACCGAAGCCGGTATTGATGCCGTAGACGACATCGCCGCGCTCTAGGATCGCGTCGACCGTGGCGCGCGAGGCGTCCACGGCAGCGACGGCGGTTGGGCACAGGTGAACGGAGCGCCGCCTCAGGGCGACGTCTTCCAGATCTTCAAGTCGAAGGGAGGTCCCGTCGAGCGCGAGGGAGGAGGCCACGGTCGGCCTCTCAGGCGTCGTCGCCCTCAGCCTCGGTATCGGCCTCGTCAGCCTCGACCTCATCGCCGATGCCGACGATGATCTCTTCGGCGTTGTCGGCCTCGTCGGGCAGTCCGGCAAGGTGCTTCTGCAGATCCTTGCGCGTCACGCGGCCGGCGACGATCTGACGCTCTACGACGCGCGTGTCGAAGGCGTCGCACTCGAGCTTGGTCACTTCAAAGGCGGGCTTGGCCATCGTGATCTCCTACCGGCCGCCGCTGGGAAGCGCGGCCTGCATGCGGGCGAGGGCGGCAGCGCGAGCCTGCGCAGCGTTCTCGGCGAGGGCGGCACGCTCAGCGCGGTCGGCCTCTTCGTTCTCGGAGCGGATGCGCGCCATGTCGTCCAGCGTGATCACACCAGCGGCGATCTCGCGGAGCGCCGTCACGGCTTCCTTGTTGTCGCCTTCGTTGTCGATGAGGGGCTCTTCGCCCTTCATCAACTGGCGTGTGCGCTGGGCAGCCAGCAGCACGAGGGCGAAGCGGTTCTCGACCTGCTCCAAGCAGTCTTCCACGGTCACGCGGGCCATCGAATCTCCAATGTCGGCGGATGCTGTCCCGAAGGACGGCGAAATGTATGGCCCCCCCCAGGGGGTGTCAAGTTGGAACCGCGATGACCGACAACGTATATTGAGAGAAGTAGCAGGAGTCCATATGCAGGTAGTGGCCTCGGAGAACTTGTTCAGTTTCTTCTACGACCGCGTTCAGGACGCGCGGAAACTGCACGGAACTGACGTTGAAGAAGGCACTGAGTTCTACCTCGTCAACCTCCTAATGCAATTCCTGAAGACCCCCCGCCTCGTCTCTGTGGGCGGCACGCGGGTCGATGATCAGCCCCTCGCCATCCGCCTCCTTGAGGGCCGCTCCGGCAGTTCCAAGGGCGATCGTTTTCTCCACCTCAAGCACCTTGCCGACTCGACCCTCTACAAGCTCGGCTTCTTCGCGGACTCGCTGAGACGATCGTCTGTCGACCTGAAGTACTACGCCGGCGTCGGCGGCAGCGCGTACCGCGATCTGAGCCGGCTCACGGGCTGGAAGGGCGATCCCGTCTTCGGCGAGTTGGCCGAGCGCTTCGACGACTGCGTCGAGCTGCTGACCACCGTCAAGGAGGGCGCCCCGGAGCACGGCGACGTCGTGAAGCTCTACGAGCTGTGGGCCTCCACCGGCGACGAGCGGGCCGAAGCCCGGCTGCGATCGCTCGGGGTGATGCTCGACGGACCCGAACGGACGCACTGAGGAGTCGCGCGCGTGAGCCTCTCGGCGATCCAGAAGCACCTCGAAGCGATTTACGCGTTGGACGTGCCGCATTGCGTCGAGGACTTCGTGATCGACGATTCGCAGCTGCAGGGACTCGTCACCGCGGGGGTCGTCGGCGAGATCGTGCAGTCGACGGACGAACACGTGCTCGTGCACCACGACGGCGACGAACTCAGCATCGCGGTCTACGTCAGTGATCGCGTGCGCGCGGGCCTCCGCTCCGGCGCGGACCTGCAGCAGCACTGCCACGCGACCGAGGGGGTCAGCCACTTCGTGATGCTGTCCTGGTCGGCCCTGGAGGGGCGTCGGGTGCGCGCCCTCGATCTGGAGCTGCAGGCGGAGCTGGACAAGGCCGCGACGGTGCTCCTCCTGGACCGTGGCGCCACCGGCGGACAGGGAGCCCGAGAGCTGCTCCGCAGGCTCTTCGATGGGGCCGTGTACGCCGATCACCTCGACGCGGACGAGCGCGATCGGTACCGCGAAGCCCACCGCCTCGCCGCCCGCTACAGCCGCCACCTCGCGGGGCTCCTGGATCAGGGCGTCGCCCGGCTCCTGGAGGAGCTGCGATCGCTGTACCGGCTCCCCGCCGAAGAGAAGCGAGTCGTGATCGCCCGCGCCGCGTAGGCGTCCCCCTGGGTAGAGTCCCGCGCGCATGCGCCTGCTCGTCCCCGTCCTCGCCCTCTCCCTGTTCGTCCCCACGATCGCGTCCGCGGACCTCCCGCTGGGGGCCTACCCCGGCTGCGGCGACGGGGAGGACCAACTGGACGCCTGCCCCGGCGAGGCGGACGGCAACTGGACGCTGTGGAACTTCACCCCCGAGGTGGTGATGGACCGCATCCGCCCCGAGGAGATCGAGCTGGGGATCGGCAACGGGGTCCTGCCCGCGTGGCAGATCTCGACCGGCCGCTGGGAGAGCCTCGTCGCCGTCGCCGACTCCGGGATCAAGTGGCAGGAGTACGACATCGCCAACAAGGTGTTCCTCAACGTCGGGGAGCTGCCGCTGCCGCAGGACGCCGACGGGGTCGAGTCTGCCGACCACGACCTGGACGGCAACGGGCTGGTCAACATCCAGGACTACGCCGCCGACCCCCGGGTCACCATCGCCGCCGGCGACTGGCGCAGCGATCACATGCTGGAGGCCAGCGACCTGATCCACACCTTCAGCGACGGTGTCGACGACGACGGCAACGGCTACATCGACGACATCGCGGGGTGGGACTTCTTCGAGATGGACAACGACCCCTTCGCCACCAACGAGGAGGGGTACGGCGACCACGGCACCGGAGTGATGCGGAATGCCGTCTCCGAGGGGGAGAACGGGAGCCGGATCGGCGTCTGCCCCAACTGCGCGCTGCTGCCGCTCCGGGTGGGCGACTCGTTCATCACCACCGGGGCGATCGTGGCGGACGCGGTGGGCTTCGCGATCACCCACGAGGCGACGGCGATGACCGCGGCGCTGGGGGGGATGAGCAACCCGCCGGTGCTCGAGGAGCTGATGGCGCGGGCGTGGGATCGGGGGCTCGTGATCGTGGCGGCCGCGGGCGACGAGACGTCGATGCACCGCAACCTGCCGGCGTCGAACGAGCACGCGCTGTACGTGCACAGCATCGGGGCGGACAACCAGGAGTGGGAGGAGGGGACCTCGTTCCTGCGGTTCGTGAACTGCAACAACTTCGGCGCCCGCATGGAGCTGGTGGCGACGACGCGGAACAGCTGCGCCACGGGCGCGGTGGCCTACATCGCCGGCGCGGTGGGGCTGCTGGACTCGATCGGCCACGAGCAGCTGGAGGAGCCGCTGTCGGCGCCGGAGCTGTACCAGCTGCTGATCGGCTCGGCGACGGACGTGGACGTGGTGGAGTCGCGCGGCTCCGACCCCGATCCCGACCTGTTCCCCAGCTACGAGGGCTGGGACCAGTACTTCGGCTACGGCCGGCTGCACGTGGGGGACGCGGCGCAGGCGATCGTCGACGGGGCGATCCCCCCGGTGGCGACCATCGAGTCGCCGGACTGGTTCGAGTACATGCCCCGCAGCTTCGTGGACGAGGCCGGCGAGTTGCATCCGGGCGTCGACGTCGTCGAGGTGACCGGCACCGTCGGCGCTGAGCGGGCGGGCTCGTTCACCTGGACCCTGGAGTGGGGTGTCGGCACCGACGTGGCCGAGGACGCCTGGCGCCCCGCCGGCTCGGGCAGCGGCGAGGGGACGTTCGAGGGCGTGCTCGGGAGCCTCGCGGTGGGCGAGGTGCTCGCGGTCGCCGCGGAAGGCTGCGATGGCGTCGACGTGTACGACGATCCGCTGGAGGGGACGGGCTTCGACTCGGCCTACAGCTGCCCCCCGCTGGAGCGGCGCGACGGGATCCTGGGGCGCAACGAGCGGCTCGATCCCTTCGGACTCAGCTTCCGGCTTCGGGTCGAGGACGATCTGGGCCGGGTCGGCCGCCACCGGCGGCAGATCTACGTGCGCGAGGACCCGCGGCTGCTGCCCGGCTTCCCCATCGAGTTGGCCTCCGGCGAGAGCTCGCCCGCGCTGGCGGATCTGGACGGCGACGGGGTCTTCGAGATCGTGCAGGCCGACGCCGGCGGCGAGGTGCACGTCTTCAACGGCTTCGGTGAGGAGCTTCCGGGTTGGCCCAACGTGGTCGCGGCGGCGCCTCCCTGGCGATCCGAGGACGATCGCAACCACCTGGACGCCTCTGGTCATGCGGACCTGGCAGCCCCCGGCCGGCAGAACATCCTCGCCTCGGTGGCGGTGGGCGCGCTGGACGGCGAAGGGCTCCCGGACGTGGTCGCGGCGACGCTGAACGGCGAACTGTACGCGTGGCGGGCCGATGGCTCCCTCCGGGCCGGCTTCCCCGTGACGATGGACCTCGACAACTGTGCGAACGACCTGCGGGACGACGACCACCGGTACGACTGCGGCTTCTTCGCATCCCCGACGTTGGCCGATCTCGGCGGCGACGGGAGCCTGGAGATCGTGCAGCCCGGTATGGACATGTGGCTGTACGTCTGGGACGGCGCGGGGCAGGCGGTCGAGGGTTGGCCGCGCAAGGTGCAGGACCCCGAGTACGAGGCGATCGCGGGGCGCGAGGGACGCATTCTGTCGTCCCCGGCGGTCGGCGATCTCGATGGGGACGGCGATCTGGACCTCGTCCTGGGCACGTCGCAGACGGCCGGATCGGAGTTCGGCGGCTACGGGATGCTGTACGCCCTCGGGGTCGACGGGGTCATCCTCGACGGCTGGCCGCAGCCGCTGTTCGCCGGCTTTGCGGGGGCGCTGCCGTACATCGGTGAGGGGGTCGTGGTGTCACCCGCGGTGGCCGACCTGGACGGCGACGGGGACCTGGAGATCGCCGCCAACGCGATCGCGGACCAGGGCGCCATCTACCACCACGACGGCACCTCGGCGGTGGACTTCGTGGCGATCTCCGACGCGTTCGGACCGGAGTCCAACACGGACGAAGCGGCGGTCCTGATGATGGCCGCCAACGGTGCCTTCGCCGACGCCAACGCCGACGGCACCCCCGACTGGTTCGTCGGCGGCTCGGGCATCGGGTACGGCGGCAACATCCTGTCGTGGGCGACGAAGTTCGATCACGACCACCTGCTGCTGGGCTACTCCGGCAAGGCGGACGAGGACGGCCGGAGCCGACCCCTGTGGGGCTTCCCGCGGCAGATGGAAGACATCCAGTTCTTCACGTCGCCGGTGGCCGCGGATCTCGACTCGGACGGCCGCTCCGACATCCTCGCCGGCTCGATGCTGAACCTGCGCGCGTTCAACGCTGAAGGGGCTGAGCCCGACGGCTTCCCCCTGTTCACCGGCGGCTGGCTCCTGGGCACCCCCGCGGTCGGCGACGTCGACGGGGACGGGATGCTGGACGTGGTCGCCACGACACGCGAAGGCACGCTGCTGGCGTGGCGCACGGACGCCCCCGCGGACACGCTGGTGGAGTGGGCGATGCTCGGCCACGACGCGCGGCGTACGGGGAACTACCACACCCCCCTGCCGGCCCAGTTGGGGCCTGGCGAAGGCGAGGGGGAAGGCTGCACGGTAGGGGCGCGGGGGACTGGCGCGGGCGCGGGGGTGGTGATCCTGGTGCTGTTGGCGGGGGGGCGTCGGCGAAGACTCTCTTAGCGCCTTGCGTCACTTCCTTGAGACTACGCGCGCTCTCGCGCGCTGCGCGACGCTGATGCGTCTTGCTGACCTGTGACCCCGGTGTGTCCCGCGCCTCCCTACGGTCCGCGCCATGAAGTGCACGCTCCTGCTCGCCGTCCTCGCCTCCGCGGCTGCTTGCTCCGTCGAGGAGGCGCCGCAGGCGCCCCATGCTGACACCTTCGAGTCGCTCGGGTTGGACCTCGAGGACCCTGAGGATCGCCAGACCGCCTTCCTCAAGACGCGCGGCTCCCTGGACCCCGAGGAGGAGACCTTCTTCTATTGGACGGGCTCGATCTTCGTGCAGCAGGACGCCGATCCGTTCGGCTCGGCGATGAACGACTTCCCCGGGCCGGTGCTTCACTTCGACGGCTTCAACGTGGCCCGGTTCGGGGAGGACGGCGGGGACATCCGGATGATCACGCGCGAGGTGGCGGTCTACCGGGACCTCGACGGTGAGATCATCGACTGCTGGTGGAACGCCCCCACGGGCGCCTCGCCGTCGTCCCAGGTGCGCGTCGCCCATGTCTGGAACGACCCCGTGAACTTCACGATTCCGGTTCCCGAGCACGACGTGGTGGACGGCCGGGTCGTGTGGCGCACCGAGGTGATGCTGAACTACACCAACCCGCTGCCCGTCGATGACTACCCCGACTACTCGGCCGGAAACACGTACCAGAGCGCCGAGATGTTCAACTGGTTCGTCGACTTCGAGGACCTCGACGACGCCTCGATCGACAGCGCTCCGGTGCACATCTCGTGGAGCCGCGTGGGCCAGTTCGTGCCCTGGATGCAGGCCGGTCAGACGCCAGGCCGGCTCATCTACCACACGCACGGGCGCAAGCTGCTCGGGGGCTTCAGCGAGCTCCCCCAGGACCTGCAGGAGTTCGTGCTGGAGCGTGATCCGAGCTTCCAGAACGCGCCCGAGGCGGACGTCAGCCCGAACATGACGAGCTGGCGCGTTTTCAAGCAGGCGGTGGACAGCGGGAGCTACACGCCGACCTGCGATTGAGCCGCTAAGCTCGCCGCCGATGAGCTACGTCGACGGCACCTTCCCCATCGTCTTCGAGTCGGGCGTGCTGCGCTTCGACGACGACGGCGCGCTCCACATGCACCTGTCCCACAGCGCCGACGAGCCCCACCCGTTCGCGACGCACCCCGAGGGCAGTGAGGGACACGTCGGCGCGGACGTGGCCGAGGTCGTGGTTCGCGGTCGAGCGACGGCCCGCCGGGCGGTGGAAGGGACCAGCTTCCAGCGCGCCAACGCGCTGCCGGATGGGTTGGTCGTCACGATCCACGACTGGGAGCTGGCCAAGGTCGAGGCTTCGGGGGATCTGTCGATCCTGGTCAAGGGCGTGCAGGACGTTCCCGATTGGTTCGAGCCCGGGAAGATCCACCGCTTCGCGGGGCCCGACGCCGCGGTGAAGCTGTTCTTCGAGACCGCCCCCCCGCCCCTGCCGAGGGAGCCGGAAACGCCGAAGTGGACGCCCCCGCCGAAGGTGGAGGCGGAAGCGAAGTCCAAGGGTGGGTGCGCGCTGATGGCGCTTTTGGTGGTCGGACTGGGGTTGCTCGCGCTTCTGTGAACGCAGGGGGGCTCCCGCAACGCAAGGCGCATCAGCGCCGCGCAGCGCCCCGAAGGGCGCGTAGTCGCCAAGGAAGCTCCGTGGATCGTCAGGCGGCCGAGATTACAAGCCACGTCTAAGCGGCTGCCGGCCGTTGTACCTCCCCCCTGCCAACGCTCTGCCACTCCGAACCAGCCAAAGCTCCAAGCGGTGCGCGGGCACCGCTCGACGCACGTTGGATTCCGTCAGTCCCCAGGCCTCCGCGGTTCGGATGCCGCGACACCATCGGCATCCGATCGCTGCTGCGGCATCCCCGGACGCCGCGATCCCCCTGCCAACCGAACCACGGATGCCGCGATCTCCCGGCCGTCCGATCGAAGGCTCCAAACAGCCAGGATCTCCCAATTGCGAGCGTCGCCCGCGCGCCGCTTGGAGCCTCAAATCGTTCGGACTGCCAGAGCATTGGCAGCGGGGATGAACGAAGTCTGGCAGCCGCTCAAACGCGGCTTGTGATCTCGGGCCACCGGGCGATCCACGGCGCTTCCTTGGACTTCCGGCGCTGCGCGCCTCGCGCGGCGCAGGAGCGCCTTGCAGCACGCCGTCTTGCGTCTTGCCAACAAAGTCGTTTGACACCGTTGACCGCATGACTAATAACCCCGGCGCCTGCAGTGATGCGCCGCAGGCGACTACGCAAATACAAGACTGAGGAAATCCATCGATGAAGATCCGGCCCCTTGCCGATCGTGTCCTGGTTCAGCGTCTCGAAGGCGAGACGCAGACCAAGGGCGGGCTGTTCATTCCCGACTCCGCGAAGGAGAAGCCCCAGGAGGGTCGAGTCATCGCCGTGGGAACCGGGAAGGTTCTGGACGGTGGCGACGTCGCCGCCCTGACCGTCAAGGAGGGCGACCGCGTCCTCTTCGGCAAGTACTCGGGCACCGAGATCAAGGTCGATGGTGAGGATCGCCTCATCATCCGCGAGGACGACATCCTCGGAATTGTGGAGGAGTAAGCAGTTATGTCCGCCAAGGAAATCCGTTTTGATACCAACGCCCGTGGAGCCATCCTCCGCGGCGTCAACACCCTCGCTGACGCGGTGAAGGTCACGCTCGGTCCCAAGGGCCGCAACGTCATCATCGAGAAGAGCTGGGGCGCGCCCACGATCACCAAGGACGGCGTCACCGTCGCCAAGGAGATCGAACTGAGCGACAAGTTCGAGAAC
>PVBE010187961.1_pt1 | contig 35006 bp, 43 predicted proteins | sample 1631181 | NCBI WGS metagenome assembly PVBE01 (sample SAMN08397723, study PRJNA350692) | Marine metagenome, whole genome shotgun sequencing project. | isolation source: water | place: Pacific Ocean | collected 2012-04
CGAATTAAGTCTAAGAAAAATCGCGACAAGTCGAAAGATTACATAGAATTGGCCGAGGCCGCCGCGATGCTAGGCGTTGACAAATGGGCCGCGCTGCGCTTGCTAGGCGACGGCGAAAAAATCCGACTCGGCACCTATGGGGACCCGGCCATGGTGCCGGCCCGTGTTTGGCGCAACCTGCTATTGTCTGCCGACTGGTCGGCCGGCTACACGCACCAGTGGCGTTATGCGTGGGCCGCGGAGCACCGGGCCTTTTGTATGGCATCCTGTGACAGCGCAGCCGACGTTGTGGAGGCCGCGGCCGGTGGTTGGCGTACCTTCGCTGTCATTCCTGGCGATGGCGAGCACCGGGCCCACGCTGCAGCCTTACGCGAGGCAACCGGTGACACCGCGGCCCTATGCCCGGCCAGTAAAGAGGCCGGCGAACGCGTGCAATGCATCACTTGCCCAATTAAGTGCGATGGAGCAAACGACGGCCGCAAAGTCTCGCACGTAGTGATTCCGGCCCACGGACCCATAACCGCAACCCGGGCCCACGAAAACGGTGCTGCGCTTAACTGGTAACCTTCACGGCCCACGCGAGCCGATCGCGTTCAACCGTTACGCGGGATCGGTTCCGCAAACTGGCCTAAGGGTAGGCCGAAGGGATTGAAAATGGGAAACTTCGATGACTGGCTGGCCGCTGTTAACGCTATCTGCGAGGCCGCCTACGGTTTCGACGCTACGCACTGGGCCGATGGGCCTACGGTCGATGAATTCGAGGCCGGGACCACGCCGGCCGAGTATGCCTACGACATTTTGCCGGAGTATGCAGACGACCTTAAAGCGTTCCGCGTACACACTGACGACCGCGAAAAATACCCGATCCTAAGGGGCCGCATCAATGCCCGAAAGGGGGGGGCGTGATGGCCTATTTTCTAGCAACCGAATTACTCGCGGTGGCCGTATTCGTTCCGCTGTTAATCGCTCTACGCTAAGGGGTTGAAAATGCATTACTCAGACATTAAACGCACGCTGCAGGCCGCCGACCAACTAGCCGCGCAAGGGGCCATCGCCGAGGCCGACGCGCTTGTGCGCTCGACCGCGGGCAACGCGACGCGCCACGATATACGGGCCAACCTGTCGACCGGATCGCTCAGAAAACTGCGCAAGTGGGCAGCGAAGGGGGGCCGCTAATGCACGTCAAAGGATCGACCACAAGCGAGGCGGCCGAGGCCGCACTAAGGCCACGCGTCGGCACACTGTCCGACCGAGTAAGGGCCCACCTGCTAGCGGCCGGGCCTAACGGCTCGACCGACGAAGAGACGGCCGAGGCCCTAGCGATGAGGCCCACCACCTGCAGACCGCGCCGGATTGAACTGTGCGACGCGGGCGCGGTGTGGGATTCAGGCCGCCGCCGCCGCAACACATCAGGCCGCGAGGCCGTGGTGTGGGTTCACCGCGACCACCGCGACCAGGCCGCGACGCGACGCCACACACGAGGCCGGCCAGCGATGGCCCGCAGCATCGAGGCCAACGACCGAGCGGCCGCCGCGATAGCTGCAGCCGAGGCCCTAGAAAACGGCGCGCTGATCCACCACCTGCACGCACTCGCAACCGAGATCGTCGCGACTGACACCACAGGCCGCGCTGAGGTCAACGACCTGCTCGTTTTCCTAAAAGCTAACAGTCGGTCACTCGGCAAGGCCGCGCATCTAATGCGAGACACGCCATGAGACAGACAGAACCCACCCCACAATCGAAAGCGCAACACACGCGCAGGGGTACACGTACGCAGCAACCCGGGCCACGTCACAGGCGAAAACTGCGCCGCACATCGGCCGCGGTAAAAGGCCGCAGGCAAAAGGGCGCTGAGTCTATTCGCGCAGCAAAGGCGAGGCGAAGGGCCTCCGACTCCCAAGTAGGCGCGCCGAGGAAGTGCGAACCCCTACCGATCTTTTTGGGGGGAGGGGATGGGGTGGAGGGGGGATTATAGGGGGGAGGTGGGGAGAGAGTGCAGAGAGAGGGGAGGAGGGGGGAACAAGGGGGGAACTAGGGAAGGGGGAAAGACTACCGAGCCAGGCCGCGGAAACAGGGTGGCCAAAATAAAAATGCAGTGCAACGATAAAGCCTGTTGACATTACTTGAACGTCGACACTAACAAGGACATACCGATGGCGGATCATCGGCAACAACAAGAGGGATCGAAAATGCAAAACAACAATAACAGTTCAATCATCGCCGAGGATATCATCGATGGTGCAGCCGAGGCCGTACGCCACGAGATGGCGCTGCTGCTTGAGGGGTTCACCGCGAGCCTCGAAGCGCGCATCGCTGAGCTTGAGGCCGAGGCCCGCGAGGCACACGCCGAGATCGTCGAACTTGAAAAGGCCTACGAACTCGAGGGGGCCCGGGCTCACGACCTCGAAGTCAGGTTGAGCCAGGCCAACACCGACTACAATACCCTGCTCTACGCAGCGCAAAAGGGGGTGCTGTCATGAGAAACGCAGCAATCAGGCTGGCGAGGGTCGGGGATATGGTGATCAACAGAGCCGTCATCGACGAGGTGTTCGGAGGCCGAGTGGGCCCAGCGATCGAGGAAGGCGAAGTCGGGATCGTTATCGGGACTCGGATCGACTCGATCATTGTCCTCTGGCACCCGGAAGCCGACCCATGCGTCGAGACGGAGCCGATGGTCCTCCTTAAGGGCATCAAGCGAGAGATGGCGCAAGAGGCGTACGATGCGATGACCAGCGAGAAAAGGGGTGCAGCATGAGCAAGTTAGTGATGACCGTCTACAAAACAAAACAGGATCCGTCCTACCCGAACAGTTCTTTTCGGTTGGTCACGCTTCACAAGGTGGTCGCAGCGCGAGAGTGCGAGGAGTGCTACGGGCAAGGCCGAGGTGATGACGGCTTCGACGCACCGTATGGCGAGGGGTACGTCAAGGGCGGCGGCCAGTGGACCTGCGAGGAGTGCGAAGGCCGCGGGCTCGTGCCGGCTGAGGAACTCGACGAAGGGTGGGCATGATGAGGGAAACACTAAAGGAAGCGGTTGAAAGAGAGCCCGGAGATACCTGCAAGGCTAAATACAACCAGTTCATTGATAAAGTATCGGCGACTGCAGAGGAGTTCATTAAGTCCAATGCCCATGAATACCGAGTCCTTCAGCACTTCATCTTTGAGACGAGAAAGATACTCGAAGACCTGCCACTGGCTGCGTCATGGTACAAAGACACCCCAGATATCGACGATGCGGTGGAGATATTCATCATCGTCAGGCAACGCCTAGATACAATGATAGGGGTGTTTGAGCGGTATGATTTCGACCCTCAACAACTGGCCGAAGAACTCTCCAACTGGAGGAAGCTAGAGGAGTCTGATTATGAATGACGACTACTTCAAGTGGGATGGCCGGTTTTCCAAGAGCAGCCTAGACCTGATCGCTAAGTGCCCGGCCCTATTCAAGCACCGAGTGATCGACGGCAACCGCGACAAGCCTAGCCCGGCGATGGCGATGGGTACTGCAGCACACGTTGCGATCCTGGAGCCAGACAAGTGGGCCACCGCCTACGCACTGGCACCTAACGTCGACCGGAGGACCAAGGCCGGCAAAGAAGCCTACGCACTATGGCAGGAGTCGCTCGCACCACACACGACCGTGCTCAAGCAAGATGCATGGGATCAGGTGACCGGGATGGCCGAGGCCGTGAAGAATTGCGAAGCGTCTCAGGGGTTACTCAACCCACAAAACCGGGAAGGGCTCACCGAGTCCGTCGTTGTGTGGGATGACGAGGAAACAGGCGCGCCGTGCAAGGGGCGGGTTGACTTGTTCTTCCCCGAGGCAGCGGACACAGACTACGACGGGTATGTGGTTGACCTGAAGACGACCGCCGATGCGAGCCCCGCAGGATTCGCAAAGTCGTGCGCCAACTTTCGGTATCATGTGCAGGCCGCGATGTACCTTGAGGGGACAGGCGCTGACCGGTTCTTCTTTGTCTGTGTTGAGCGCCGAGCACCATACCTAACCGCTGTCTACGAACTGTGTGATGACGCCATCGAGTTAGGCCGCCAGGTGATGGCCGACGACCTCGAATATGCGCTGGCGTGCGTGGCCGCTGACAGTTTCCCTGGCTACAATCAACACACGCAGATGACGACGATCGACCTGCCAGGGTGGGCCTACCGATGAAACCTGACGACCACGAATTAATGCTGGCGTGGTTTACGATAATGGCTGCATCTTGCGCTGTTTGGTTCACCGCAATTCTTCTTAGGGAGGGCATGTAATGGGCAGATTCTTTGAGATATATGACAGCCGAGCGTACAGCGTGAGGCCGCCGATGCCCACCGAGCCACCGGCAGACCGACGGCTGGTGAGAACCCCGGAGCCGATGGTTTATTACACACAGGCTGGGACGTTCGCTGTCGTTAGAACACACAAGAAGGACGGCAAGTGGAGCACAACCCAGCAGACCGTCAAAACATTCAAACAGGCATTGCGCCTAAGAAACCACTGGAAGAGATGCGATGATCGAAAAGGATAAGTTAACCGGGATGCAATTGCTCGGGATCAGTGAAGCAAAGCAAGCGTGTGGGAAGTGCGGCATCAGCGCCTCGAATGTGTGGATCAAACAAGGAAAGGAACCCTACATCACACACACATTCCACTGCTGCGAATATGTGATGGGCTGGAACCCTAAGGTAGGGTGGCAGATTGTAACCACGGAGTCGTCGGGACCCATCCCCGATGTTTTTCTTAGCAAAAAGAAGGGATTAGCATGATTACTGCAGAGTACACAAAGAAGGGCGATGGCCCAATCAAGCCGAAGGATCGACGCAATCCGATCGGGGCATTCGATGCGCTGCCCGAGGGTGTTGTGCGAATGATTCAAAAACACTTCCATGGCGGTACGCTCTACGTCCCCGTCGATGACAGGATCAAGGCGAGACGCGACGAGAGGGTGATGCAGATGGCAGACAGCGGCGTACATTATAAGGACATCGCCGACACGCTGGGGATCACCATGACAACCATCTACACCATCATCAAAAAGGAGACGGTCGCATGAATGCTCAAGACAAACTGCAAGCACCGTTTCCTGCCACCGACATCGAGTGGAGGGTGCAGCGTGAAGTAAAGAATGGCGCGGCCGCAATGGTCCTAGCCTATGTCACCAACCGGGCAATCCAGCAGCGGCTCGATGATGTGTTCGGGGTGTTCGGGTGGCAGAACAGATTCAAACCCGGCGCGTCCGGTGGGCTGATCTGTGAACTGTCGGTACGCAACCCCGAGACGGGGGAGTGGGTGACGAAGGAAGACGGGGCGGCCAACACCGACATCGAGAGCATCAAGGGCGGTATGTCCTCAGCGATGAAGCGCACCGCCGTTCAGTTGGGCATCGGTCGCTACCTATACAACCTGGAGGCGACATTCGTTGACCTCAAAGCCCGCGGACAGAACTACCACAAGTCGAGGAGTGGCCCAAAGTATTGGGATGCACCGAAGCTGCCAGGATGGGCCCTTCCCGAGACGAATGGAAAGAAGTCAACGACCAAGGCGACCATCCCCTCAGAGTCGCTACGATTCAACGGATACATCCAGGCAATGCGTGGTGCCGACGACATCTCGGCGCTCAACAGCATCGCAACAGAAATCAAAAAAAACAAACTGCCGGATGAACTGGCAAACGAACTGCGTGAGGTCTTCGTGGCCTGCCGCACAGAACTGGAGGCATAGATGGCAAAGGGTATTAATAAGGTAATCTTGATCGGTAATCTGGGGCATGATCCAGAACTTCGAGAAACCAAAACTGGGATGTCGGTGGTAAACTTCTCACTCGCAGTCACCGAACGACGAAAGTCAGGCGACGGGTATGATGACCAAACCGAGTGGTTCAGGGTCGCAGCGTTCGGGAAGACCGCAGACGCATGCGCTCAGTACCTCTCCAAGGGTAGCTCTGTGTACGTCGACGGTCGAATGCAGACCAGAGAGTGGACAGACAAGGAAGGGGTCAACCGGAAGACCACAGAGATCATCGCCAACGACATCACCTTCCTGTCCACTAAGGAAGCGAGCAAGGGTCAGCAGTCCCAGCCAGCGATGGGGTATGGCAGTCAACCCATCAATAAGCCTAGCGCCTACGACAACGAGGGGGCCTGGTAATGGAGTTGTCCTTCTTTGTTCCCTCCAAGCCTGTCGCAAAGCAGAGCTTTAAGATGGGCAGGTTCGGGGGTTATAAGCCGAAGGCCGTAATGAACTGGGAGGCGGAGGTGCGACTCCGTGCATCCCAGGCGGCGGCCAATCAGGGATGGGCGAAGGTCGTGAAGGGCTACCCAGTATCTTTGGACATCACGGTGACCTACAAGTGGCCGAAGGCAAAGCCTGCCAACATGAAGTGGCTGCCGGATGGGTGGAGAGAACTGGTGATCCGAAAGCCGACGCGGCCGGACACCGACAACCTGACCAAGGGCATAAAGGATGGGCTGAGGGACCTGTGGGACGACGACTCGCAGGTGACCGACGAGACGATCACAAAACGCTACGGCCCCGCGGCCCTGATGGGCGTTCTAATCCGAGTGCGGGCGATACCGCCGCTAACAACCTGAAGAGAATAGGATAACACATTGGGACTCTCAAAGCAGATTTCAGGCTTCGCCGCTGCCTTCAAAGATCAGGTCAACCAGGGGTTTATGACACATGCAAAAGAAAAGGGGCTGCTTACCAGAGAGGTGACGCCAGAGCACAAATGGTGCCAACTCAGTCACCCGGTCTACCCGCAGTGGGGGATGTGTCTCGGAGTGGAGATGTGGAGTTATCCTGCCTGCCCTAGGTGCATAGAGCAGGAGCAACGGGCAGCGTCAATCGATGCGCTCGACTCCCTGATTGAGGCAGTAAAGATACCCGAAGAGTTCCACAACTGGAGCGCAACCGGGACGGGTTCAGAGCGTGTCGTGCTACCGGTCGATGACAACAACCGGAACATGGCAATCGAGGCCCACAAGTTTGCACCACCGCACTGGATTGTCGCTACGGGCTCAGTCGGCGTTGGGAAGACCTCGTGGCTTACCGCTCTGTTTATCGACCTCCTGGAAAAGAGCCCCCGGCGGTATAAGGGGTCGGTGTGGACGACCGAGACTCAGCTATTCAACAAGGGGTACATGGTCGATGGGCCCAAGGAGCGATCCGCTTACATCAAGGGGCTGATTGAAGCACCGATGCTGCTGATCGATGACCTCGGGATGTCCAGGAAAAGAGATGCTCTAACACCCTGGCAATACGAGACGATGAACACGATCATCACGGAACGGCACTCTCGGCACAGAATAACTCTGATAACGACGAACATGATGTCCTGGAACGCGATAGCAAAACGCTACGGGCAGCATACGATGTCCCGCATTAGGCAAGCGACCCGCAAAGAGAAGCTCGTGCCGATGACTGGGCATGATCGAAGGGGGCGGGGATGAGTAAGGTCGAAGCTGCTCCGCCGTGCGGGGGTAAGATTGGGGCGCGGTGGACCGCTCAACCAACGAAAGGTAGCAGAGGTGTTGAGTTCAAGTGCATGCATTGTGGACGGATAGCAGACATGCCGGAGCGTATGTGCGAAGTCGGGACCAAAGTCGCTGGACATCGACAAGGGGAGGGTCAGTGAGCGAACAAAAGGAAGCGAAGTGGTCGATGTCTTTCTCTAAAAGAAAGGCCTACCGGAAAGAACTAGAAGAACTGCCGTTAGGTAAACTCGAGTTGATGTACAACACTACCCACGAGGACCACCCAGAGTTCCGTGAGGAATACATCAGACGCCTAAGATTCGAGGTCACTAACCAGAGAAACGCTATTTCTCACCAGCAGACCAAGTTACGAGAGCAGAAATCTAAACACGCCAGGATCAAGCGCGAACTGATATGTCGGATTGATAGGCTGAAGAAGACTAACCACCTGCTCACTCTCGAGTCGTTCGAGAAATAACTCACAAAAAAGAAACGCCCCCGCCACCCAAGGGATCACAGGGTAGCGGGGACTTCCCGGCTGGATAGTTCCGGGCGGTAGCCTATTAGCACAAGGATCTAAGCATATCCACTAAGCAAGGGTAGCTCATTTCACAAGGTAGACGATGGCCGCGGTGAGAAGGCTCCCGAGTAGCGCCCCACCCGCTGCACCTTGCTTCCAGTTTACCACGGGTCCACCTGGCGGCGAGTCGGCTACCACGGCTAGCACTCTGCAGCACTCCTTGCCCTGAACCGCGATCTCAAGGGGGACCAGGATCCCATCGCACTGGGCAGGCTGCAACTCATCAGTGACGTAGCTCTGCTGGCAGGGTGTTAGCAAAAGAAGCGCAGACAAAAAGAGGGTCATTACTTCATGCCCTCATCGTTCAGGATATCTACCATCGCCTGCCTAGCACCCTTGTCGTCAGGCTTGGCCTTGATCTGTTGTAGGTCCTGTGTAGCCTTCTCGATCTTCCAGGTCAGGTCACTCTCGCGGGTGTCCTCGATCATCACCAGAAGATACATCACGGTAACGCCTAGTCCGAGGACCAGCACCAAAAGCAGCACGGAATCCACGCACTAGATCCAGAGGCTGTACGTGTAGGTAATCGGGGCAACACCAGTGTTGCTCACGTAGACGTTGGCGTCCTGGCCAACAGTCAGCCAAACGCTCTGGTTCGGCTCGATCGGATGACCCGTTACACTAGGGGTAAAGGACCAGTGGATGGTAGACGCTCCAGTGTTGCTAATCAGCAACGAGTAGGCGGTAGCACCCGCGACCGAAGAACCACGGCCATAAAGAAAGTTAGACGCTGCGGCGAGGACCGTATCTTCCGCCGTCTTTGATGCCTGATTCGCAACGGGGGCGTTGGCTTGCACGAAACTCTTACTCATTACAGTGACTCCAATGCGGATACGAGGTCCGCTTTTTTCATTCTGGAATAACCAACAACATCGCTGTCGCGGGCTATCTTTCTTAGGTTCGTTACCGTCATAGCGTTGTAATCAACAGGCTCTGGCAACTCTTCTACTACATTCTCTGGCGGCTCTTCTCGCGCCCATTCCGGGAGCGTCATTAGCTCCAGTGCTTCGTCGTGGCTGATAGCCTTCGACAAGGGAAGGTGCGACTCTTTAATTAAGAACTTGGATTCATCAATGGACCACGTCACCCAAGGGAAAGTTCCATTATCGACCGCTGCGGAGTAGGTCAGGTCACCATACATAGAGCGGCAGGAAGCGGGCATCTTGCGATTCCACTGGGACGCGCTGACAACGGCATACATCATTGGTGCGCTGCCAGTCCTGCGTTGTAGTTCATAAGTACCTCGTCGGGAGACAGGATCCGCTCATAGACTCTGACAGTGTCAATATCGCCATGGAAGAGTTGAGTCGTCGATGGCCCTGGTGGGTTATACAGCGTAGCGCCTACAGCGATTTGAGAGTCTGACTGAGGGTAGGCGATGGCTGTTGATGCCAGCGTCACATCAGCGCCGTTCAGGTAAATAACAGGAGCTAGGCCGGTCCCGGCGGTCATGGCGATGTGGAACCACGGCCCGACGGTAATGACACCGAGCGCCGACTGAGCCCTATTCGAGTTGTTGACGTAGCATCGAAGCTCGCCCGTCGTTCGCAGACTGATTAGTAGATAACCCGTCGTCGTATCGCTGTTGATCGAGATGAGTCGAGAGTGCGCTGCGAGCCCCGCAGGCTTCATCCAGCACTCCATCGTCGCCGATGTCAGGTCGGCAGTGATCGGTAAGCCCAGCGGGTCGCCCGTTTCTACATACGGCCCAGGCGCAACAACGTAGTCACCAACCCCATCGAAGAACGGCCACGTTCCACCAGTGTGATCCTCTCCGTTGTATCCGTTAGGTGAGAGGTCATTCCAGACGGTGCTGAATGAGTCGTTCGCTAGGCGCGCAACGCCAAGATTCGTCGTAACCCGTGCAGCGGGAACCCTGGAGGTGGTGCTATTTCTCGCTCGAAGCATCGGTCGACGCCCCCAAAACTAGGAGTTCAAGCTGGGCCTCGATGCGGGCCTTGTCCTCAATGCCGACACCCACGATACCAGCAACCAAGCCGACGAGACTCAAGCCCACGGCTGCCCAGGCAGGCATATCAGCCGGCCATTGCAACTTGGCGACCATCGGCAGCACGACAGCAATCCACGTCCAGTGGCGCTTGTTGCTCATCCATCGGTTCTTCTTCAGAATGTCGTTCATTTGTTCTTCCTATAATCCCAGTCCCGAGCGCCTCTAACGCCAAGACCAACGTGAATGAATGTGTCGTACCTGCCAATGCGAACGTCAGGGATCTTCTGTTCTGCTCGGAGTCGACGGATCGTTTGCCAGACGTAACCTACATTAACACCGGCAAGTGGCACAATGTCCGCGGCAAGGCCCTTCAAGTGGTCGCTACTCTGGGAACCGCCGACCGAGGAGTTGTGGCTCTTACACCGGAACCCCGAGGTTATACTCAGGGGGCAGGCGACCTCGTCTCGGATCCGTTGGAGGACCCAGGCGGTGAAGCGCATCTGTGCAGCGGGGGGCCTGCAACTCTTGTCACACTTGCAGACGAACTCTCTGGGCGAGAAGTTGGGTGGGTATCCGTAGTAACTCATTTATCGTCGCCTTTTTTCAGGAGGATCCTAGCTTTACCATGCACTTCTTTGCGGATCGCTGACAACTCTTCTCGCACGATGACCTTTAGGCTCCTGACATCCTCCTTCAGACGCTTCACTGCCTCGTGATCTCCTTGAAGCTTCGCCGACCTCAACTCCTTCACCTTCTCGTCTAAGCCCTGCAAGATCATCTTCTCTTTGCCCTTAAGGAACCGCTCAACCCGTCCCATGTCCCCATAGAGTGCCATCTTCGACCAGCCGATACCCGTGATCCGGCGCACCGCCCAGCGGGCAAAATCGTCACGGAGCTTGGGGTCTGTCTGCCTGCCGGAGGAGAACGTGGTGAACGACGAGTAGGGGTTGTGGGTGGCTGCTACCACATCGAGGACCTTGGTCGGGAGTTGCCCAATGACGAGCGGGGCCATCGTCTTGAGCCACCATGCTGGCGTGACAGGCCTGTTGTTATCGCCAATGCCCTCATTCGTTAGGACCCGGAACCCCTCAAGCAGTGGGCTGCCAGTCGCTAGCCCCAGCTTCATGGCGTCGCCGGAAGTGAAGAGGCGACCCTGCTTGATTAGCTGCATCGTGCGCTTATCTTCGGGGGTGGTCATGGCACCCATCCCATCGAGCATTAGCGCCCCCGCACTAGCCAGGCCCTTGAACACCCGCATACCCTGATCGAAGACCATGAACCCCTGACCGGTCCTCTCCTTCACCACGTTTGGGTCAGCGGTTGCCGCGAAGAAAGCCAGTGCGGTATCGCTCCCCCTGAACTTCCTCATCTCCTGAAGAAACTGCTGGCTCTCGTCCATCTGGGTGCTAGCGGCTTCGACGATCATCGCCCGCCTGAGCCCGACGGATGCAGACTCCAGGGCGTTTTCCAGCAGCAGCTTCGGGTTGGTCGTAGTGTACAAGTCCTCGTCGAACAGGGTCTTGCGGATGAGGCCCTTCTTTCCAGGCGCATCCATCGACTTCCACGCCCAGGTCATGAAGGGTGCGAAGGCAGAAACAGGTCCGGCGTTTCGTAGCATCTTGAGGAGCCCAGGAACTTTAGCATAATCGAAGAATAGATCGGTAGCCTGACGACGGGCAGCCGCCCCCAGTATGCTGTCAAACTGGGCAGGAGTAAGTTCCCTGCCATCCCGAAAGAACACGGGCTCGCCGGCCTTGTTCTTACCTTTCACTAGGTTAGTGAAGGCACTTTCACTGGTCCTGATACGGATACTATCACCATCCGCCATCTTGCGAGTGTCGTTGACGAGCCTGCGGATAACCCGGGCAGACTCGCTAATCTTGTACCCCTGGTCGCCCCACCGGTATGTTTGCCCGGCTTTATCGTTGTACCACTGGGCACTCCGAACAATAGGCTTCGCCACCCCAGGAGTGCGCTGCTCAATGTTCCCTAGAATGCCACTCCGAGCAGTGGCGTGGACCTCGTTACCAATCATGTCGCTATCTATATACCCAAGGTTATCGATGATCCTAAAAACCTGCCGGTCGACATCAGGTACAGCATTCGGGTCCTTCCTGTACAGGAGGTAGTCACGCGAGTCCTTGTACACCTCAGCAAGTAGGCTAATCGGGTCCTTGCCAAGGCGAATAGCCTGCATCCCCAGGTTAGCGATGAAGTTGTTCACATGGGTCGTCGGATTCTGAACTGTCAGGTTCGACTTAATCGCTGAAGAGATGGCGCCGAATATGCCGGTCTGGTTCAGGCTGAATTTGTGATGCCAATCGAGCGTCGATGACAAGCCCTTTGAGACATACCGGTCCATGCTCGACGGGTTGTCGATGCCCATGCTAGACGCCCTTGCTTTGGACTGCTTTATGGCCCGTTCCACTGCCAGTTTGTCGCTCGCATTTAGGTTGGTGTTCCGACGATCAATAAGCTGGTCGTAGGTGAGAGACTGGACCACCGGGTTCCCGCGGATGTCGACCGTGCGAATCTCGCCAGCCATAGAGGGAACGAACTCGCCGAACTCTGCGGCGATACTGTTCCCATTCGCCTTGAAGTCAGCCAGTTCAGCAGCAGTCATGCTCCTGCCTAGTTCTCCTTCGAGCATAATCTGCCCGACGGACTTGCCCTGCGCCGCACCTGTGCGGTGCTTGGCTATCGCCCTGTTCACCGCCGTAAGCTCCTGATCCAGGTTGCTAATGGCATTCTTGGCGTCTTCTATGCGCTTAGTATGGACGAGTTCTATTTCAGTCGCCTCCGGGAGGTCGACCTGAGTCCCGGTCCTTGCGTCGGCTGCTGCTTCAGCATCCGCCAGCTTGCGCTGCGCCGCTTCTCTGCCCTTAATCAGACTGCCCTGGATCCTTTGCATGTAGGCAAGGTCGACGGGAGAGTTTACCATGTCATTTACGATGGACCCCATCTCGTTCCCGGTCACCCCCTCCGGCAACCACTGGACCGGGGCTTTCCCCTTTAATGCGGAGTCTCGCAGTGTTCTAAGAGCCAGCATACCGGGCGTGAGCCAGGAGGCGAACGGGGCACTGTACGCCGCGTTACGTGCGGCGTCAGCCACTACGCGCATACGCTCCTCGATTACGCCGCGGATAACTTGCCCTTGTATCTCTCGTTTTTTCGCGGCGGGAAGGTCATCCAGCGTCTGGGAGAGGATGCTGCCTACGTCTATTCGCCCTGCCCCCTCGACGCGCAAGTCGCCAGGGATCATCGCTGCCATTATCCGCTCTGTGGATGGTTTCGCCTGATTCGGCGCCTTGGATCCATCGGCAGCAGCCGCAGTAGCCTCCACCTCCTCTAGTACCTTGTTGTAGGCGAATGGGCTGTCTGCTGCGTCGAGGAGTTCTAGGTCGATATAGCGCGCCATGTCGGCACGAAGGTTCTCCGGGATCTGGCTAAGGATAGAGTCTCTTACCGTCTGGCGGACAAGTTCAGATTTCAGGAGAGAGTGACCTCCTGCGATGGCGTCCTCAAGAGTCCTCCGCAGCGTCGCTCCGAACTCTTCTCCGACCCCCGACTGCTGGAGCAAGTCGTCAATCTCGCCGAGGATGCCCGCAGACACCTCGTCCAGTTTCGGAACCGGGGAGTCCCGGTCAACCAGCCTAACGACCTTCTTGCGAGCAGCGTTTACGCGGTTCTCAATGATCCTATCGGCGGGGGTAGAGGTCTTGTCGGCTCGGCGACGCCCCTGCTCGATGCTCTCAGGCTCCAGGGGTGCCACCCCTCGGCGCGCCTCGGCGGCTTCGGCGGAAACGATACCACCACGGCCTACGTCCCGGTCCCCGATGACCGCCTTTCCGGGCTCGAGAGTTACACTATCGGCCCCAATCTCTCCGGCCTCGATGCGCTTGGCTACCCGGTCGGCGAGGCTTGTCATAGTGCTTCGGACGCGTGCTGCAGGCATCATCAGTCCACGCACTTGCTGCGTCCTGCCAGCGGTAGACTGGTTGGACACATCGTCCAGCCAACGACCGATGCCAGCCAGTTTAGCTGCCCCCTCTGGGTTGTTGCGGATCCAGGCCTTGACGGCAGTAGTCCCGGCCATGCCGATCGCTCCGAATCCGGGCATTCCAGCCAGCAGACCAGCCCCGGCACCAAGTGCAGCGGAGTCGAGTAGATGCTTCACCTTGAGACTCTCGAGGTCAGCGGTGGTGCGGTGGATCTTCGGCTCCGCAGCGTCGGTCTTCTTGCCGATGTCGATGGTCGAGGCCTTCACCTTGCCGGGGATCGGGATCTCTATATTCCCCGCCCGACCAGCTAGCTCGGCCAACTTCAGGATCGCTGGGTTTTCATCGATGAACTTCGCTATCTTCGGGGTGTGCCGAGCAGCCTTAAACATCTTCAGGAGCGGGTTAGCCATCTCGGATAACGTGGACAGAGGCTTCGCCTTAAGTGCAGTAATAGGGTCTGACCAGAGGGCAGCAGTCCCACCAATGGCCCCCCCAGCTATTTGGCGGCCGAACTCGAATTGGTCCTGGTCGGTGAATCCGGTCATCCCAGTGATTAAATGGGGCAGAGCAGCTATGATATCGTCTGCGTCCGCGAGGGTCCGCTCGAGCTTGTTCATCTTCTTCAGTCGGCTCGCTATCTCTGCTTCTTCGTCGAGGAAGCCCTTGATCGGCGCTAACTCCCTAGCACCTGCCGCGACATCCTCCCATTCGGGGTGGGCAGCTTCAGCGGCCTTGATAGCGGAAGATGCCTTGGCGGACACACCGATGGAGGCGCGCAAACGCTCTACCATCTTGTCCCGATCTTTCTCCGAAACGTGCTCACCCGCATCGATGCGGCGGATCATCTCCTTCATGTCGGCGTTGGTCCCAGTGAGCCGTTCATGCTGATCGACGGACCCTTTAGCCTGCGCGATGGACATGGCCGCAGGGATCATCGGGACGACGGAAGGGAGAGCCTTGAAGGATTCTAGCGTCCCTGCTCCCGCTCCTAATCCTGTCTTTATGGTACTCCCGACGATACTATCGTCGAACCCCTTGAGTAGCTTCTCAGTCTGCGCCTCGTGAGCGGGCCTCGTATGCACCGCCCTTAGCTCCGTGCTCATTTCAGGAGCCTTGGGGGCAGGTGCGGCAGCGGGCTGGGGCTTCGGCTGATTGCCAGCCTTTAGTCCATCAAGATCGGTATCTGCAGACACGGATGACAGCGGCACCCCGAAGTTCTCGAGGAATAGCCTACCGAACTCCTCTGGTGGCATCCCCTGACTCTGAGCGTCAGCGGCAAGGTCCCGGACGGTCGGCATTAGCTACCACCTGCTGCTTCTTGAAGGTATGCTCCGATAAGGCTACCGCCGGCGGGAGAGGCCACTGCGCCGACGGCATCTGGGCCGAACCTCTCAACGAGCCACCGTCGGGCAGCGGCCCAGTCGCCGCGCCCACGGAGTTCGTTCCACTTCGCCTGATCCGACTTGATCGTTGCAAGGTAGTTTTCCTGGCCCACCCGCTCTTTAACCAGTTTGCCTATCTCTATATCGGTGTTGCCGACCAATGTGGCAGCATCTCTCTTGGCCTTCTCGGCGCGCTTAGTAGCCTCGTCGTCCTCAAATCCAAGCTTGAACACAGGAAGCGGCTTGTTTGCCGCCTTGAAGGCCTTCGCTCGGCGGGCACGAAGGGAGGAGATGTCCGCTCGGATGGACCGGATAGTCTCGTTAGTTCCCTTCGCTGAAGCGGTGACCGTTGACATATAATAGCGCCAGTCAGACTTCCCGGTGGGTTTGCGGCGCATAGCTCTCTCGTACTTCTTCTGCTTCCTTGTCTCCTCAGAATCTCGCGCAGTGGCCTTCGAGCGGAGATCTGCAGCCTTGGCGATATCTAGATCGCTCGGCCCCTTGTCCGGCTTCGGGAACAAGCCGCGCAGGCGGTCCCGTGCAGACTCACGTTGCCTGCCTGACCACCTCTCCACCAGGGTCCGCGGAGGGAACACCATGTGCTCGGCTGCCCGCATGACCATGTTTTGTTGCTCCTGGGTGTAGGCATTCCCGGCAGCGATCTCGAGATTTCCGATGCGCTCCTGGACCGTCTTTCCGAGGCTGTCGATCAATCTGGCGGCCCGCTCTTGGTCGGTCACAACTGCGGGAGCTTCGGCCTCCAGGGGTGCCTGTGGCGCTACTCTAGCGGCAGGCGGCTCGGCAGCCGGGACCTGCTGAGGCACTACCATCTGGGGCACTGGTGGTGGCGGCTCGGTTCCGAACGCCGACAGTTTGTCCACGGCGCTAGCAGAGGTCTTCTGTAGTTTCGCCATGCGCTCGGCTGCTGTTCCTGCATCGATGGCACCACTTGCTAGGTCGCGTCGGATGTCCCCTTCAGCTTCTCGTGCGAAGTCTGCCAACGCACCGCGCTTGGCGAAGTATGCTCGCTCCTGGGGGGAGAGGGCCACGTCAGGAGTTCCAGACTGTCGCCGTCTCATCTGGCCATAGAGTTGTTTTTCAAGCCCCTCTTTATCGAGGACAATACTACTACCAGGATCCTCTGGCCTGCCCAAGTTAACGAGCGCCGGGGACGAGGCGAACATACCAGGCATCCCAGGGAACCCATTCCGTCCGTCCGCCAATCCGGTCCTTGGGACCAGGAGGTGACGCCCGGTAATACGGTTGAGGTCCGCCTGGAGTTTGGCATCTGCCTTTTCCCGATATAGCTCAAGCCCAATATCGGCTTCTTCCTGAGTTTTGTCCCCAGTCCTCACTAGGGCGTACATCTCTAAGGCTTTACCATCTATCTCTGCCTGGTGCTCATCCCGAGCGGCAGACTCAGCCAGGGCGGCAGTGGATTCGGATAAGCGCGGGTCTACGGGACCGGTCCTAGCCGTCCTGTCCGGCATTGATCGAATACGATTCTGGTTGCTTAAGATCTCCCTGCCGGACCTGGCGTGGACCGCGTCTGTGATCTGCTGTCTCGCCGCAGCCTCTTGCTCTCTACTCCTAGCTATTACTGGCGGAGGAGTAGCCCGAGGACGATCGCCGCCAACACCAGCAAGGGAACTAGGTTGGCTAGCAGGAGGCGGAGAACCAAGAACGCGTCCACTAGCGGCTCTTGAGCGAAGTTCATCGAGTGTGTCCTTCTGGGGAGAAAGAGCCCCGACGATGGCGTTAATAGTCTTAGAGGTTCCAATCCCTTCGACAGTCTTCAGCCCAGACAGAACACCCTCGGGCGACATCCACTTCTGCGCCAGTCTATCCGTGATTGGACGAGGCATCTGGAGGGGATCACGGCGACCTAGGGCAGGCCTGAAGACATCTCCCGACGGTATGATGCGGCCCATCAGAACTTCAACTCGCCAGATCGAACCCTAGCGATCTGATCAATCAGGCGATCCCGCAGGACTTTGTTCTTGATTGTTGGCAACAGGTCTTTCTCCAGAGCGTTTGCTGCACCCTCTTCGTCGTTGCCGCGCCAGCCACCGGCGCCCTGGTCCTTGTATGGACTGACGACCTCTATGAACCTTGTCCCCATCCTTGTCTCCTGGGTGGCGAAGTCATCCTCCGCTTCTTTCGCAAAGACATCTGCTCCTAAATCCGCCTCGGCTGCTTTCCGTCTAGCCGCAGCCAGCCTTTCTGCTTGCCCAACCTCGAACTCAGCCTGACGGGCACCCTGGTCGAGGGCTCCCTGCTGGAGAATGCCGACTCTACCTGCACCTGCGGCCCTGCCAGCCGTGGCACCGATGCCAGCGGATAGGCCCTGGGCAGCCTGGCGGCGCATTAGCCCCCTGCCTTTATCGCCAGCTTCCTCGACGGACTTGATGCCTGACCGGACTTCTGCAGCGATACGGCGTGCTTTCTCGACTGCCGAATCTCTCGCCCGATCAACTCCTTGGAAGTATGGGTCCACGCCAGGATCCTCGAAGTCGCTGGCAGGTTCACTGCTTGCTCCTCCAAAGCCGAAGGTCTGCATAGTCTGGTCCAAAAGCGAGCCGACCTTCTTCTTCCCGTACGTCGGCTTCTTCTCCTCTTCCTCGGCGTTCGGGTCAACGAGGCTCGATCTACGTTCTCCAGGCATTACATACTCCTAACACAAATATTTCTTACAGATGATGAACACCCAGTGTCCACCTTTGCCAATAACCATCTCGTTATTAGCCCAGGTTACCGAGTTTCCTAGACCGCCTACATCCTGAATGCGCCACCGAACTTCGAGAAACTGGTCCTGGACATTTGGGAGTGCTGCACCAGCCGCATACGTCCCGCCGAGCGAAGGGGGTAGGTCTGCAAAGTTACTGCGAGCAACGAGAGGGGAGTCAGACTTCCCAGCAAAGACAGGTTTCCCTGTGTTGGAAAGGGTAGACCCTGGGATAGTGCTGACTGAGTATCCTGTTCCGAGGTCAGCGCCATCACCGACAAGTGGAATGTTCATAATGTCCCATAGGTCGCCAAAGTCATTGTCCTTGCCCACCTCGTCGATCCTATAGAAGCCGACAATAGGTGGCGCCCAAGTAGCGAGGGAAAGTTGCCGAACTGCATTCTGGTCGGAGCGAATAGCACTTCCAATACCGACAGATACCGATTGCTCAAATAGCGGGGAGGTCGGTCGACGGCCGGGGCTGGCCTGGGTCTGGTCAGAGGTCGTTACTGTGGCTCGAGTATAGTTTACAGCAGCGATGACGTGATGAACCTCAACGGGCTGGTGCAAAGGAATGATCCGACGGTCGATCGTAGGGTTCGTGTCCACTCCTGCCATATAGGGAAGAGTAGTCCACTCACCACCACCCCCTCCGCCGCCCTCAATTGCCCACCCGTTACCCCACATAGGGACAGCGATGACCTCATAGGCGGAGTCGTCCAGAATCTCTTCACCGACAAGCGGGGCGCTAACGTCTGAGTAACCGCCAACGAGTCGTCCACGAATCACGTCGTCCACGGACTCCATAACGGTTTCGACGCCATCAGCAACGTCCGACTCGACAAGGGCTCCAGCAGCGGGGACAGGGATAACGAGGGGCGTTGTCTGCCGAGCACCGTTGTAAGCGAGGGGAAGGTGCTGCGAGCGAAAGGCTCCGGTGTTATCGAGCCTCGGGACAAGGGGGGAGCGGAACTTTAGAGAGACGGTGGCGCTCGGAATCGCCATCATCGCCATCTTCGGGAACTCGAGACGCATCTTGTAGGTCTTATAGGGATCGAAAACAATCTCGAGGCCGCCCTGAGCTACCGGGTTGAGGCGAGTAAACTCTCCAGACAAAGCGATAGCCGGGATTACTAGCGAGTAGACCTCGCGAGTGAACTCCTGCTTTGTAAAGGTTACCCCCGTTTTCCATGCCTCCATATCCTTCTCGAAGATAACGAGTCGTGCATCCAGATTCTCTGCACCGTCATAGTAGATATTGCCTTCTACTGCTCCCCCGCTTCCATCGGCAACCGCAGCAGGCTCTGCCCTCTGGTCGAAGCCGAAGGAAACCTCGTCAAGTACGAGCGATGGAGTGGAAGGGTTAGACACCCCTGGGATCGTCGTGAAGAACTCCTGGAGGGGCGGAAGAGTGAAGGGGACAACCGCTGCCGTAAACCCCGTCGAGTTCGTTGAAGGAAGCGACAGGTTCATCCGAAACGTGCCCCAGCCTGCCTCGAGATTCGAGTTATCGACACCAGTTGTCGTTAGGCGGGTGGCTGCTTTCTGAATCTGGGCATGGATGTGGTCTGTGAGTAGGGCTACGCCACGGGTAAGCCGCTTGAATCCGATCTTAGCCATTGGTCACGGGCTCCAAGAGTGAGATCACCATTCCAGGAACAAATGTACGCCACGGCTGATTGCCCCAGGTACTATACGCTGGGTCCAGTGCATCGTACTGAGGAATGACCATCGAGATACGCAGCCTCGAGCCTGGGTATAGCGGGATATTTAGATCGTCAATATTAAGCGATGACCCGTCGATATCACCACCTATCGCAGAGAACGACGGCAGCATGTCACCAGATTGGGCTAGCGCACCCGGTCGAATCTCGGTCCCGAGGGACGAATAGTTCTTTCGGTGCAGTTCTACGGCATTCTGGGTCCGGCTCTCTGGCGAGAATGGGCTATCAATATCGATAACGATGTCCACATCGCGGAAGATGGAAGCAGCGATCGGCTGGTTGTAGACGCTATCCCTTAGCATCATAACATCTAGTCCATCTAGGATCGCTGGACCGGTGATCGAGAGCTTGGTCGTCCAAGAGTAAAGGGTTTCGTCGCCCTCAGCAGTCCATTCACTCGGCAAGATGTCCTGGTTCTTGATCCCCTTCAGGCGCTCTGGATTCATGATTCCGTGGTCTGGGGTGGTCCCATATACATCGGTGGCTACATTTGCTGTTCTAAGCCACGGGTGCTGCTGGGGCGACGTTGCGGAAAGGATCGGGTTCCAACCCATTACATACTGGGTCTGCATCCACCTCGTTTTGACATCACCATAAGGGACAGTATCGACCCGTTTCTCGAGTTGCTGAAGAGACATCTCGACTCGGTTGCCGTCGATGGTTGTTCCCTCAGCGAACTGCTGGTTTGTGAAGACGCGAATACTCACGTTATCTCCGGGCTCGTAGTGACGGTTGTTCCGTGTGATTGGGTGGACAGGTTAGCGCCCCATCCAACGTGGACTGCTCCTGCTACCGGCGCAAGGTTCTGAACGACTGTCCCTGCTGCTGAAGACATGGCTCCGGTGGCAGCCTGTGAGCGGAAGACGCTTCCAGTAATCATAGCGGACCCTCCGTTGTCGATGAGAACAAAGCAGTTCTCTGTGGCAGGTGGGGCAACTGGTGCAGTCGACTCATCCGAACTGTTTCGCTCGAAGATGCAGTCCTGGAAGACAACCTTTGCTCCCGCCTTCACTCGGACTAGGTGCTTGGCATTTGTCTCGTCACCCGAGCTTCGGAAGTGGACCCCGGTGATGATGGCATCATCCTCGATGCGGACGAGCCTGCCGATAATGGCACCGGGGACTCCGCGCAGGGTGGTGTGCGGCTTTGTAAGCGTTACCCCGCCATGCTCCCCCGATAATAGCAGGATGCTGTTGCCTGTTTCCATAACTTCAGAGATCGCCTCTCCTGCCTCGACAACGGTGTCGGCCATGCTCCCTACTAGATTAGAAATCTCGTCACCCGTTCTAGCGTTCATCGACCCAAACATGGAGCGGGTCAGATCCATGACGAGATTCTGGGTCATCTGCCGATCCTCCGGCGCCCACCGACGCGACGAATCACCGCCTTTGCTCTGCTTAGAATAAGACCCTCTGCCCTGGAGCGGATGAACCCGAATAGCATGTAGCTGATTTGCTCTCCCCGGACGCTGTCTGACGTGGATATTGTATCAAGTTCCTCGTCGTCGATCAGGTACGACCCGTATCGGGGCCCGCCGGAGAACGTCCGGTAGATCATGTCCCCAGATGAATCCTTAACTCGTGTTCGGATTGGGGACTTGTTCTCGATGTTGGTCATATTCTCAGTGGTATCAACAACCTGAGATGACCAGCCCTTCCAGTCAGAGCCAAGCAAAGTGTTGTAGACGCCCCATAGCCAGTTGGGGAAGATCGGACTGGTGGAGCGCCCTCGGCTCTTCATGAGGGCGTAAACACCACGAGCTTTGACCTGTCCGCCCTGTTCGAGCCCGATCTGGGTCCCCTTGAACGCCCAGTCTACAGGCTGAGACTCCGCTGACAGTGTGTTTGGTATCGAGCGGAATGCCTGCTCCCAGACATACACCGAGGCGAGGTCTGTGACCGGAACCGCATTCAGTACCTGGGCAGTAGAGAAGGTGAAGCCCCAGTTGATCGTCGTCGGGGCGACAGCGCCAACGGGATAAAACTTCAGGTAGAACATAGGGTTACGATTCAGCGGGGTTAACTGTAGAGCGCCGGGGCCTGCGGGTACATGAGCAAGGGACTCGGCAGCATTCCATCTAATCCGTATCTCATTACCAGCCGGGTTAGGAACGCCGCCAAGATAGACTTGCGCCTCAGATACTCCGGCAACAGGGGCTCCTAAACTGTAGCCACCTATACTTTGGTTGCGCTCTGTCGGCGTAATAAGGTCAATGGTTGCCCCACCTGCCAGCGCTATATTCCAGTTTGCTGTGTCGAAGGTAAAGATCAGGTCAAAGTGCGTAGGCAGGCTCGCCCCGCCAGAATCAGTAACCAGATCAACCGGGATCCACCGCTCACCATTGCGCTGAACAATCGGCTCACCAAAGTAGAATCTCGCATCGGAAGCTCCGGTGACCGGCTTTTCGTAGTAGCCGGAGATGATCCGCTCATCCTCATCTTTGATCGAGCGATCCAGCCCGCCGCCCCGGCCCAGCGTCGTGATGTAGTAAGACGACGCCACCGTGTTGAGCCCTACAGGCGATGCGTCGACCAGGGTCTGTTCCTGGATCCCACCGACGAGGTAGAAGTCTTCCTTGCCCGACAGCACTGCCGGATTCGTAAGCCCCCGTTTGACTCCGACGATAGATTGTCCGGCATCGGTGCTCACCATCGACTCAACGGGCCATAGCGACCAGTTCTGACCGTCGAAACACCAGAGGACGTTCATCTCGGAGAAGGAGACGAGTGTGACGCCGTAGCGACTGTTGTGAGCAATGGAAACATCTGAGCGGGAATCGAATGAGTAAGAGGTGCGCGGTTGCTCATCTGTTGCCGGGCTGCTGAGTCCATTGTTCACGAAGAAGGCGTTTAGCGGCGAAGTGACCTGATCGTTGAAGAATCCTCGGATCGGGGCGCTAGCGTCGTTAATCTGCAGACCATTGTTCGAGGACCACACACCATTACGATCGACCCAGATAACTCCAGTGCCCTGGCGGGAGACAGCGTGTCCACCAATGCACCCAACGTGGTCGCTGACCTTCACGATCCTACCCGTGGATATGACGAACCCCGACGATGGCTGGTAGTAGAATGTCTCTGATTCAGTCCAGATCATTAGGCTATCAGCGATGGAAGCGATGGCTGTAATCGGCTTTTCGGATGGGACACTAAAGCTGTTAGATGCAGCGAACGACGCAGCATAACTCGGGTCAGAAAAGAAGACCTCGTGCTCGCTCGCGACAACCAGTCGGCCCTGATAATCAGAAAGGGCAAGCACCTCAGGAAAAGTACTACGGTTGAGATAAGCGAAAGCGTCAGAGACGAGCCCATTTACCGGGGTCAGGCGCGTTAGAAGACTCGACTCACCGTACTGCTTGCTCCACGATATATCCTGCGCTGTTTCTACCTGGCGTCGACGGGAGCGACGGAAGTCCGTAGGGCGGTAGACCATGACACCCGTACGCCGATTCCCTAGATAGAGAACACCCTCGAACGTAGCGAAGTAGAACCGGTCAGTAGATCCAGCGATCCACTGCTCGTGATCCTCGTCCTCATTCGTTTCGTAGTTGGCGTGCCACTCATCCATGGGCATCGAGTCGACGTTATTATCGCTCGTCGGCTGATGGATAAGCTCCTCCCACCGACCGCCCGTGTCGAGATCAACGATAGATACTGAATAGAACTCAGTGTAGGTGCCTTTGGATGCGATTTCGCCGGAGAAGCCCCTCATCAGATGAATGGAGACGACCTGCTCCGTTCCGAACGAAGTCTCAATAAGCGTGGACCCAAGGTGCTCTCTATAGCCCCAATCGGTACCAACGGGGAGACGCATTGAGGCGGTGGTGTCATGCTCGGCAGCTTGTCCCCATCCTGGTCGAACTTCCCACTCTCGACGACCGAAAGGCCGCCACATATTCTGGACCCAGCCAACCTTTTCGGCTGAACGTGTTTCGGTCCCCCCCTGAAGGAGTTCTACCTCCTGTGAGCGGTCACTCCTCCAATAAGCCATCAGACTCTCCAGGAGTTGACGAACTGCGCTGCAGAAGTGTGCCGACCAACTGTCAGCCACGACTCAAGCTCTCGGCGCTTACGCACTAACTGGTGGTCCAGGACCATGTTCGGGGCATTATCCCGAATGGCATAATACTGTGCGGCGAGCAGGGCGATCATGGGATGCTGGGCGTTGAGATTGTCGATGAACTCGTTGTCCGCTGCGCCATGAAGCGTCCAGTCTACCGTCGGGGTTTCAACATATTCGACCCGGATATCACCGCTGTATTCGACGCCAAAGACGAGCTTGTCGCCTGAAAGACAATAGTCACCGTCGCCCTCAAACAACTGAGATGTTGTCGAGGCAGGCTGCAGATAAACACTGACCTTGTTGTTTGCAATACTGTCGATCGCTGCCACGCGGACAAGGCGATCCATCTGAGTAACAGCAGCGGGACCTAGGAGTACCCCGTTAAGATCTAGCTCCCGCACCCCGCCGACAGCCAGCAGTTTGTACTTTAGGTAGATATCTGGATCGATGGAATTAACGTGGTCCCGGAACTCCTGGTAACCCGTTTTCAGATATGCCTCACGATCGGCGACCGTCAGGAATGTATCGTCCGTCTCGTCAATCAGCGCGCCGAAGAGCGTATAGACCTCGGTGACGTTCATCCTCCACCCCCCATCAGCGTGCGGTGCAGCCCTTGTTCGGGATCAGCGGCTCCGTCGAGCAGTTGCCGATTCATCTTGAGCGCCGAGAACTCATCCGCTGCCGCTGCCACTTGGGCGCCTGCAACAGGGGAGTCCATAGACATAACTGTCTTCTGAGCATCCTCCTCCGCTCGCTCCAGCCGAGGGAACACGGTCTTAGTGAGCATTTCAGAACGGGCGTCCATGTCCGGTTGGCCGTGCGTTTGGATTGAAACCAAGATGTCCCGAATGTAATCTTGGCGGTCATCGGGCAGTTCGTAGTAGTTAGCGGTGCGGATGAAGTCGCTGAATACCTTCTCGAATGTCTTGAGGTCGTCCGTCGGGAAGATCTCAATGAAGTCACCCTCGATCGATGCAGCGAGTAGTTCTCTTGCATGAGCGATGCTCTGAGTCTCTTTCGAGACGAACGAGTTGCCTGTGTGGAATGATAACTCCTTGAGGGCGGTAGCCGGATCGATGAGCTTCATTTCCAGAAGATCCATGACTTTCTGGTCACGATCCTGCTTCTCGTCTCGGAATAAGGATCCAGCTTCGAGGAACACCTCGGGGGTTTCGACTAGATCAGTATCCTGTAACTGCTGAAAGACGACCTGCCCCATGTTGTCTAGCATCTTCATCATGCGGGGCTCAGTGTAATACTTCTTCATCAGAGTGAGGACCACGGTCGCCATATCCTCGACAGCTTCCTCGATGTTCGACTGGGTTGCCTGAAGCTGGGTCATGTCCTTGCCGGACAGCGACTCGATAGCTTTCCCCGAATGGACGCCCACGGCTCGCTTCCCGAGTGTCGTTGCGTGGACTCCAGCCACATCAAGCATCTCAGATGCTAACTGCTGGACGTTAGACAGAACGTAGCCCGGAAGGGAGGGCATCGACACAGGCTTTGGGGGTGGCCCACCCGCGGCGTTATAGAATACCTTCTCGCCAGCCTTGCTCCCCAGTGCGCCCGACGCCAGCCCGGCGGTCTTCGGAATCATCCACTTTGGGTTAGCAATCAGATCGGCGTTCTCAATGACCTGCTCACGCGCCCGGTTGTAGTTCGTCTGGATTTCGATGAGCGGCTCAACAGATCCCATTCCCCATAGCTTTCCGGGGACCTGGGTATGCCGAATGAACTGAACAGGGAAGGCATCGCCTGGCCATTTTCCCTTGAAGATGTAACGGGTCCCAAGAAGAACCACCCGATCCCCGTTGCGGAAGTATACCTCGTAAGTTTCGAGCCGGTCTTTGAGGACACGCTGCTCGTTCATGCTCAAGTAGCCTTGTAGGCTGGCGCGGGGGTCAGCTACTGACTGCTCTTTAATAAACTCTTTGTGCTCAGGGTAAGCTTCCTCTAGCGATAATCGGTCTTTCAGTTGGCGAATCGCCACCCAGGCGGATTGGTCAAAACTGGTGGCCCCTGGCTCGAAGAGCATGTCATAAGGGCTGACCACGTCGGTCGTTACTTCTTTGCCCGTAAATCGCGTGTATAGTCCGCAGTTGCCGGTGAGAAGAACCCACCCCAGCGCATCGGATAGTGTCCGCTTAACCTTGTCTCTCGACCAGTAGTACTTGAGGGCAGTCTCCGCTGCTTGAGACTTTACGATATCCTCGCTCGATGGCGAGGCGGGAAGGACAGTAATGGATGGATATGCCAGAGCCAGCTTTGATTGCAGGTTCCGGTAGATGTTCAAAATAAGGTTGATCGTTACTGTGGATCCGCTTCTGTTCCGGGTACGCGTGAAGTTATTCGCTCCGCGGTCCCACCGGACGTGCTGCTTTCCACGCAAGAACAGTGAGCACAGGTCCCATACACGGGTTAGCTGGCTCTTATCTGATGTTGCTTCCTCGATCTGTGTCTTGAGATCAGGAGACTTAGGAGTCTTAGCCATAGTTAGCCCCAAGCCTTCATCATTTGGTCAAGTAGCTCTTTGCCTCTTTTCGAGGAAGCAACATTGCCTGCCTGTAGCAGATCACCTGTCGGTTCTTCGCCCTCAACCATTCCTCCGGCAGCGCTTCCAAGGGTAGCGCCAATACTTCCTCCGGTAACTGCCCCTTGCAGACCCCCAACTAGCCCACCACCTACAACGCCTAGAGCAGTTCCGATGCCAGATCCAATAGACTTTGCACTGGCTCCCTTTTTTGCTGCTTCTGCTGCTGCGAGACGCTTCTTAGTGGCTTCCCTGAGGAGGTCATCTCTACTGGTTCCGAAGGTTTGGCCGCCGCTGATTCCTTGTCCTATCATTCTGGATCTCCAAGTATCTCATCGACTTCTTCAATCTGGTCATCGTGCTCATCGAGCATTGGCCCGACATAGCTTCTTATGGTGCGGTACAGCATGTAAAGCACCACTAACTTTAGTATCTCGACCACGAGAAAAGCCGGTTCCATGATCCCCCCCAAGGGAGGGCGAGGGGCCGAAGCCCCCCACCCAACCAAGGACAACAGCCTATTAGGCTCCTGAGAAGTTGATCCCGCAGATGACACCGTTACGGTTCGGCTGCTTACAGACCAAGTTATAGTACCAGCGCACGAAGGCTTCGTACGCATCAGTGCCGGAAGAGCGACTCAGCACGCTACCGTCGAGGTCAGCCAATCCAGGCGACTGAACTTCGACCAAGTTCCAACTCTTGCGGTTCAAGGCAACGAGCAGCCCCTTGCCACAATGACGGCTCGCCTTGAGGGGCAGACCGTTGAAGGAGAGTTGACCCATGTCGAAACCGGGGTCACCGCTCTTCTTGCCGTCTCGAGCGTCAACCCGGAGGTTTTGGTTCATCAACTCAGCATATTCCTGACGGAAGATGTAGTTGCAGTAGAGCATGTCCGGGCTGGTGCCCGACTGGCTAGCAATCTCGTCCAGCATCGCCTGAATGCGCTGGGTGGTAATCGCAGTACGAGTCCCGGCGCCCAGTGCTGCGGTCAGGATGGTCGAATGCAGCGACTCAACACCGACCGGAAGAGTGGTATCACGCTCCGCAGTGAAGTGCTGAGTCGGGTTAGCATAGGTGCCTGCCGCCAAGTTGCCATAGATGCCCATAGCCTGGTCAATCGTAGGGTCACCCGCCGTATCAGCGATCACGACGATGGCGCAAGCAACTCCATCAGCGACGACGGAGGTGTCCAGTGCATCGAGGAGCACGGTTCCCGGAGTCGCAGTAAGAGCCGGAGCACGCTGCACAGTGATAGGAAGACCAACCTGTTGGTAAGTATCGCAACGAACGATCTTACAAGCTACTGGGGCACCGTTGGCGGGAATCTCCGAGTAGTTACCCGAGAACTCCCAGTTCGCTGCGCCTGCCTGATTTTGGCGCTGGTTCAGGAATCCGACAGTACCACCACCAAAGAACATGGTAGCGTTGGCATCGTCCTTCACCGTCTCGATAGCGCCATCCAGTTCTTCCTTCAGGGCGTTTACGAACGCACCGGCAGAAGCCTTGGCTTGAGCGATAGCGGGACCAGTGATCTCAGTACGACCGTAGAGGTACTTGGCCTCGAACACGAGGTCAGCATACTGGTTCTGCCCAGCGGTAGGCAGTCCGCCGCCCTCAGCAACGAAGCCGCGGCCACCGTTGCGGCCCGTGCGAACGGACATGATGCCCTTACGACCGACCCAACTGATCTTGCTCTTGTTGAACATATCGACCATCTCGATCTCGCGATTGAGAGTGTCGGCGATAGGACCTGCGTAGAAGTCCTTTAGGATTGGGTCTAGGGACCCTGTGAGTGTAGCAACCATTTTCTATTTCCTTAAAAGCCGCCCGCTTCGAGCCGTTTCAATAGGGCTACGGTAGCGGACTCCATTGGGTTCATTGCGGACTGGTTATTTCCCTGTCCGCCGCTTGATGTTCTGTGGCTCGACCCATCCACTTCGGGGGGGATGTCCGGCGGGCTACTAGCAGATGCAGCGGGAGCGGCTGCATTTTGCTCTGCGAGGTAACGAGAAATCGCTGCCTCTTCGATCTCTCCAACTTGTACCGAATACGTCTGAGCTAGGCTCATTGCATCCGAGTTGGGATCACGAATGATCTCTTGAAGCAAATATGTCTCAGGGACGTTCGGGTGGGCTTTTACCGCCTCTCCCACTTCTACCTCCAGTTGGCGTTGTGCCTCTTGCACCTGGAGATCCTGAATCGTCTGCGACATAGAACCGAGCCTATTGAGTACAGCTTCATCAATATACTCGTCACCCTCTGCCGGTGTATAGGCAGGAGCTTCGACCTCTTGATTCACTGCAGTCTGTTGGCTGCTGAGTTCGGACATCTGTTCTCTGAGCGCCTCAAGTTCGTCTGCGAAGCCATTTTTGGCGTCGATAACTTTCTTGAAGCGAGCGTATGGAACACTGTGCCCTTCCTCTACTTCTTCCACTGCCGTCGGCGTCTCTTCTGCAGTAGCTTCTACGGCCTCATCGGTAGCGCTCTCTTCGGGGGTGGCGCTAACAACCTCCTCAGAGTCCGATTCGGCGGCAGTTTCTACCTGCTCCTCAGACGTTTCAGACATATTCCCCTCGAGCCGTGCGACTAGCTCGTTCTCTTGCTCTTCAGAAAGCAAAGACATTACGCACCTTTCTGCCAGACTAACGTGCTGACGACCGTAGTTACAGAGCCCCCGGTATATCTGCTAAAGCGGCGTCGATCGGGGATTCTGAAAAATCGGCGTCGGTTGTTGACTTGAAGGAGCGACCTGTTGCCAACTCCCACTGGACCATGTCCCTAATGTTGCTTGGCCTTTGGACTTCTGCAAGTTCTTCTACTATCTCACTAACTTGGTCAATGCCCATGAGGGCAAGTCCAGCCGCGATTACCATATCATCGTGCTTACCGGAAGCAGCCTCGATTCTTCCCCTGGAGTTGTAGATCAGGGCATTCGCCTCGACCATAAAGTTGGGGCAGATGACATTGAGCCATTTTCGGCTGACGTATTCGTAGAGTCTTGAGAGGAGCAGGTTGCGGGATTTTGACGTTGTGGAGAATCCGATTTTCTCCATCCACCGCTTGTCTGTTCTATCCCACCTCGTCTCTCGGTAGAGCCTGGAGTAGCCGTCCTCCATCATCCCTTCGACAATGGACAAGCCGTATGAGTTAGATTCTATGACGCATAACGCCCCATACTCGACGGCGATCCTTCGGACTTCGTCCCTGAACTCTGCGGGGGGGATACGGCGGTAGAAGGTGGCTACCATGCGGACCCTGTCAGTATCCGTCACATCGAGCACCATTACGGAGGAGAAATCTCCACCAGGCGACCCAGATGCGGTATCAACACCCATTGAATAGACGTGATACTTAAGTTTCTTTTCGTATTCTTTATACCCTGGGAACGCATCGACCACCGGGAAGGGCTCGGGGAAGAATCTTTGACCAGACGTGACGAAGGCGATTTCTGCTGTAGCCGGGAACTCCTGGTTGAAGATCTGCCAGTTGTTGGCGCACTTCGTTCTCAGCCGGTTGACCATCCAGTTTGCCTGGGTGTCGGTTAGTTCGTACTCTTTGATGTACTTTCGCTCTTCCGGGGTGATGTCCTTATACATCGCCTTCTTTAGATTGAGTCGATCATCGAGTTTCCATCCGAGAAATAGCTTTAAGAACCCGGATTCTCCGGTCCACATCTCGTTCGCCTCATTGAGCCCGTTTGCGGTCGACTCGAGAATGATGGTTGCGTTATCGGCAACTGTTCCGAAGAGCCCTGCGATCGTGACCCCGAGGTTCTTCCAGAAGGCGTACTCTGACGCATGGATGTAGTGATACGTCTGCCCACGGAAACTCTCTGAGGATGATGTTCCGATCTTGATCTGTGATCCGGTGACCAGAAGTAGTTGATTATCCCTGTTCTTTATCGCCTTGACCTTCAACTCGTGCGGCAGGTTGTTGTAGAAGTGCTGGTAGATCGAGAAGATCTCCTTCACTGCCTCATCTGTGTGTGCGACAACTGCGATTCGCGTGTTCTTATTGAACAGCGCCTTCCATAGGAAATACCCGGCAATAAACGTGGTCGATCCGAGCTTCCGTGCCTTGATTATCATCGTATGGGGATTGCTCTCCATCGACTCCTTGATCTTCTCTTGGGCGACGTATAGTTTGAATCGTTTTACTTTGCCGTTGATATCTACCAGTTTGAGGTAGGTCTTTGCGAAGTAGACAAAATCCTTACGGCACTTGAGTATTTCCTCTCGTACCCTGGTATTTGTCTGGCTGGTTAGGCGGCTCACCCGCAGCCTGCCGATGTAAGGATGCTCTGTCGTTTATCTTTCGACGTATCCTCTGTGAGCAGAACGTGTGCATCGGTAAGGAACCGGACGTATCCTTTGACGAACTTGATCGTATCTGAGGTATGCGTCTTGATGTCGCTGGAGTAGGACTTCAGTTCGTTGCTATAGTGCTTGATCCTGCGTGTAATCGCCCGGTGTTTCTCGCGCATGTTGTCTTCATGCTGCGTTCCAATGACATTGAGGACTCTTTCGACCTCTGCCCTAGCGATCCGTAGTGATGCGTTGTATTGCTGGCGATCATCAAGAACCGATTCTTCTCGATTCTTATATGCTGCGTCCAGGCTTAGTTTCAGTGAGTTGAGTAGTTCAGCGAACAGGAACTCTAACATTGTCGGGTCTAGCAGCTTCATTCTTATCTCCCTTATCGATGTACCTTACGAGTACCTCTTTGATCCGTTTGATCTCTTTCGTGTTTCTATCTACCTGTTCTAGCGCCTTGTCCACGGACGCTTTCCACAGGTCAATCTTCCGCCATACTTTGATCGCCAGAACAATAAGTACAGTATCCGCTCCACCGGTCATCCAGTTAAGAACCTGGGAGATATCAGCTTCCGGCATCTTACTTGTCCTGTCCTATTACGGTTAACTTTGGCCCGCTGCGCCCACCTTCTTCTTCTTCGATCTCGTCGAGAATAGCTTCGAGGTCCGATGAGCCCTCTTTGTGGTCCATTCCCCACGAGCGGCGCTCCTGCTTTTGAACGGAGATGGAGACTTCTGCAGCAGTCTTGAGTGCCGAGAGGTATTTTGACGGGTTTCCCTGTCCTCTTAGGGTGTCTACCTCTACGAGCGATGCTTCGAGCATTTCTGCGATGCGATCGGAGGTGCGTCGGTGGCGCTCAAGAACGTGTTCCATCGACTTCCCTGCGTCCTCGACTGCTTTAATCATCCGGTCTTCGACAACTTTTCTTGCTGCGTCTAGCTTCTCGGACGAGATTGTTGAGAGATCCCGTGACCAGGACTGTGCGATTCTGTATCGTCGGATCGTGGCCAGACTGACGCCATAGGTTTCAGCGACATCTCGCAAAGAGACGCCCGCTTCCCAGTCGATGCGGCATTTAGCGAGTAATCCTGGATCAATCTTGGGTCTTGGCATCCTGCCTCCTGCGGCAGGTTATACAGATGGACTGCAGGAACTCAAGTCTTAGCCTGACAGAATGGCAGTAGGCTGTCTTAGGCTCGCTTCTTCTTGAAGCCTCGTAATGTCAGTGCCAGGCGCGCCCGGCTCCCCACCTTATCCTTGCGTTTGGCTGCCTTCTTGATGAGGTCCACCGGGATCTTCTCACCTTCTGGAATGCCAAGATCTCGGTGCAGTGCTCCGGGGTTCTCGATAGCTCCGCCGATCCAGTCTTTATCGGGGGATTTGCGAGCAGATGACTTGCGCCCCTTCAGAGCGATCGTCGCCGCCTTAGCTCTGACCTCTGGCTTCTTAGGCATCTTAGTTTCCCGTCGGGCCTGATTTCCCCGGCATATTCCTACTATTGTAGACGCTCTTTGCCTTGAGGTCTGCCTCAAACTGGTCCTGCGCCCTCTGATTAGCGGAGGGCTCCCCACGTCGGCGGCCGGGCGCTTTGGCAAAGACGCCTTCTGGCGCTGCGTCGAACCGATTTCCGGGCTTACCAGATTTGAGTTCTGCAATAGCCTTCTGAATGATCTGACGGTTTTGAGCCATCCCCTTTGCGTGCCCGCCCTTGTGGCTTGTCCGCTGACGGGTACTGTTTAGATTATGCCAGACATCCACCCGCTGGGCCTTCGGGATGCGCGACCAGACCTGTCGCCTAACTGCCGGGCTCAACTCCTTTAGGAACTTTGGTATAGCAGGACCATCAGCGTGAACGAAGTCGATCTTCGCGTCCGATGCGTTTCTGTCCTTAGAGTTGTACGCCCTTCTCTCAGACGCCGCGTTCTTCCAGATCTTTGCGCTATCCTTGCCGTAGCCACGCTGCGGTCGGCTATCAGCTAACTTCTTAGCCTTAGCTTTCACTCGATCCATTAGACTGGCTTTAGCTGCCGAGGAGCGGACTGACCCAGAAGGCTTTGATCGCGCTGAGGACTTGCTGAGGGTGTGCGGGCCTTCCATTGCTGGGTGTCTAACGAATCCCATCTCGTTGGACGTTGGTCCCTTTTCCTGTTTCCCTGTTTTCCACTTACCCTTCCCTGGCACGGTACGTCCAGTACCGGACCCTTTAGGTAGCGGGCGTACAGTAGAGCCACGGAGGCCACCGCCGGCAGCGCCTCCCATTTCAATGTCATGTGCAGGGATTGGTTTCTTACCAGCCATTTTGATCTCCTATCCTGGCCCTATATTACTCGCGCCCTATTAACAGTCAAGGACAGGCACTTGGTAAGTGGAGGACCCTGGCTTACCTATTCAACCACCCAGTTGTATAGCACTAAGGGGTGAAGTCGGACTGCCATTCTGTCAGGTTGGCCCAAATCCGCCTAAATGAAAGAAACCTAAATCCTATCCTTGTTCTTTTTTTTGGATCGGTTATGGTTCTTTTGTTCTGGCCCTAGAGAATGCCACTGATACAGAAGCGCAGGCGGACAGAACACCCACTACAACAAGATGCAGAGAGAAGGAAGAGACTGCGCCGGAGTAATGAACGGGACCAAAAACAGGGTTCGCAGGGAATGAGTGATATTCAACTACAACAGATTCCCAACAACACGATCAACCCCAACCCAATCGTCTACCCAACCTTCCAAACCAACCGTCCAGTTCAACCGTCCAGCTTAGGTGTCTAGTTCAACCGTCTAGTTCAACCCTCCAAACCAACTCTCCAGTCCAGCCGTCCAAACCAATCATCTACTCAATCTTCCAGCTTAGGTGTCTAGTCCTAACGTACAGCCCATCCTGTGCAATACTACTGTCTACTTCCTACCCCCCAAAACATAGTATCGATTGCTAGCGTCTAACGGTAAGCGGTAGCGGTAGTGACTACAGGGTAACGTCTAGCGGTTAGCGTCTACAGGGTAACGTCTACAAGTAACCTATAGCTTCGCCCATCAACCCCAACGTGCCCGCGCACGGTAACCCCTGAAACGTGGCGACCGGCCGGGGGGTTCGGGGGGGGGTGGACCGGATAGTGGCCAGCCATTGCGGCCCGGTTAAACACTGGGTTTTCGGCATGGGTGGCCGCTCTTACCTATCAAATAGTTGCGATAGTGTGTTGACCCTCCTTTAGTGGCCAGGCAAAACCCTATTGCCAGGGAATCAACCCAACGGCACCGGGAGGTCATTATGGGATTCACTTTCGACGAACTTATGCTGCTCAAAGGTATGCTAGCCAGCCGGGCGAACGCTGAGGCCAAGGAGTTGCCCACGCTGCCGCGGTATAAGGGGTCGAATAATCAGGTGCGAGCAGCTAAACGGCTGGCCGTGCTCCGTGACCTAGAGGCCCGGTTTGAACTGGCCGCTTGGGACGCTGCAGGGAACGGGGGTTCCAAGTGAGCAACACTGTACAAAAGCTGGCCTTAGCCGAAAAACGCCTGGCCTTAGCCGAAAAACGCCTGGCCTTAGCTGACGCCAAGGCGGAACATTTCGCAACAGAGGCGGCCTTTGCCAAAACAGACGCGGCCTTTGCCAGCGGGATTGCTGGCAATTGCCGTGAGACGGTCGCAAAATATCGGTCATTGTTGGTCGCGGAATTGGCCACGGAAGGGGGTGCCAAATGAACAACAACAAAAAGGCGCGCATCGCGATTCTGATGGTCAAAGGGTGGGACGACCCGGCGGGTGATCCGGACAGAGTTGTGGGGGTTCGCTTAGACTCGGCCGCGGTTGCTCGTCTCGAAATATTGCGCGAAGCGGCCGCAAAAATGAATGGGGGTGCAAAGTGAGCGATAAGCTTAAAAAAGCCTTCGTCCTAGGCCCCGATCGGCTAGCGAGAAAACCTGGCAGCAACCGCGGCAAGTGCCCGGCCCGCGATTGCGGTAGCGAATACGTTGACGGCGTTCGGGTGTGGGACGGATTCTCAATCTCTAGCCAATACCACCGCGACGGCGCGGGCTATGGCCGCCGCGGCTGGCATTGCCTAAACTGTGGAAGCGTGACCCAGCGGCGCGAGTACCGGCCGCGCCTAACCTAACAGGCCCACGGGGGCCTTAACCCCGTCTAGCCTAACGCGGGATAGGCACCGCGCAATGTCGATGAATCGACGGAAAAGGGATCAAGTGAAAAACAAAACACTATACGTTCTACTGATAAACGACGGCGAGGGGTGGTGGGACGTTGACGAATCGACCG
>PVBE012105319.1_pt1 | contig 34984 bp, 30 predicted proteins | sample 1631181 | NCBI WGS metagenome assembly PVBE01 (sample SAMN08397723, study PRJNA350692) | Marine metagenome, whole genome shotgun sequencing project. | isolation source: water | place: Pacific Ocean | collected 2012-04
ACGTGGATGTGAACATTCCCACGGGCAGTTTCACGGTTGTGACGGGACCGTCAGGGTCGGGCAAGACTTCGCTGGCATTCGACACGATCTTTGCCGAGGGTCAGCGGCGATTTGTGGAGTCACTCTCGGCCTATGCCCGCCAGTTCCTGGGGCGTCTGGACAAGCCACCCGTATTGTCGATCGAGGGTCTGGCCCCGGCGATTGCGATCAATCAGAAGAGTACCTCGCGTAATCCACGATCCACAGTGGCGACGACAACGGAGATTCACGATCACCTGCGTTTGCTTTACGCGAAGGTCGGTCATCCCCATTGCCCGAATTGCGGCGTTGAACTTGTAGGTTACGAGCCTGGCGCGGCGGCCGAGTCGATCCTGAGCAGATTCTCTGGCGGCAAGGGGAGGATTGTGGCGCCGCTATTCGTCAAGGGGCAGGGCGCTTTTTCCGTGATGGCGAAGCCGACGCTGTTGAAGGAAGTGCGGCAGTCACTGATCGATGACGGGTATCTGCGTGTGCTCGTCAACGGCAAAGAAGTTCGTCTGGACGAGAAGAAACTTCCTGCCATGGGGCGGGCGAAGGAAGTTCACCTGGTGATGGACCGAGTTTCTGTGGCTACGCGGAGCAAGGGTCGGGTTATCGAAGCGATTGAGTCAGCCTATTCTCGTGGGGCAGGTGTCGCTGGTTTCGTTGCGGCTGATGGGGAGACGTCCTGGTACTCGCCATCGAGGCGTTGTCTGGAGCATGGAACGGAAGTGGACGACGAGTTGCATCCTCGCTTCTTCTCATTCAATAGCCTGTCTGGATCGTGCAGTGAATGCACGGGTGTTGGGACGACCCAGAGGTGCGATCCGATTCTGCTGATACACCACACGCCCACCACCTGCACCACCCTGTGGCCCCAGGTCAATGAGCCAGTCAGCCACCTTGATTACATCCAGATTGTGTTCGATCACAACCACAGTGTTGCCGGCCTCGACAAGTCGCTGCAGTGCTTCCAGGAGTCTCTCGATATCACTGAAGTGCAGGCCCGTCGTTGGCTCATCAAGCAGATAGAGCGTTCTTCCTGTCGCAGGTCGCCGCAGTTCACTCGCCAACTTCAGCCGCTGCGCCTCACCACCGGACAGGGTTGTCGCCTGTTGACCGAGCCGCACATACCCAAGCCCCACATCTCCCATCGCCTTCAACGTCCGGTGAATCTTCGGATGGTTGATGAAGAACTCGGTGGCATCTTCAACCGTCAGCTCAAGAATGTCGTTAATGCTCCTGTCCCGCCATCGGATCTCGAGTGTCGCCTCGTTAAAACGCTGGCCATTGCATGACTCGCACAAGACAGCAACATCCGGCAGAAACTGCATGGACACCACATTCACGCCTGCGCCAGAACACCCTTCGCATCTCCCGCCCACGACATTGAACGAAAAGCGGCCCTTCTTATACCCACGCGCCTTCGACTCTGCTGTAGACGCAAAGAGATCACGAATGAGATCGAACACCTTCGAGTAGGTAGCAGGGTTGCTGCGAGGGGTTCGCCCTATCGGCGCCTGATCGATCTCAATGACCTTGTCGATATGCTCCAATCCACTCAGGGAATCATGATCTCCAGGACGCTCCTTTGCACCGTGCAAGGCCGCGCTCAGCGCCTTCTTCAAAATGCCGTCTATGAGCGAACTCTTGCCCGACCCGGAAACACCTGTCACCACGGTGAAGAGTCCGAAAGGAAATTCGACCTCAATATTCGACAAGTTGTGATGACGTGCGCCGTGAATCGTGAGTCGCTTTTTATCGGGCACACGTCGGTTATCTGGAAGAGCGATACTCCGACGCCCCGAGAGATAGGCACCTGTCTCTGAGTTCCTGTTCCTGAGTAATGCCGAGTAGCTTCCGTCGCTGATGATCTCACCGCCATGCACCCCGGCCGCTGGCCCTACATCAATGATGACATCGGAATGCTCCATCGTCTCCTGATCGTGCTCGACCACGCACACAGTATTGCCGAGATCGCGTAGATCAGAGAGTGTTCCAATGAGTCGAAGGTTGTCCCGTGCGTGCAGGCCGATGCTGGGCTCATCCAGAATGTAGAGCACACCTTTCAAGCGCGAGCCCACCTGAGTCGCCAAGCGAATCCGCTGCGACTCGCCACCGGACAACGTGGCTGCACTCCGCTCCAGTCCAAGGTAGCCCAGCCCGACTTCATTCAGAAAGCGCAACCGAGACGCGATTTCATCAAGGATCGGCCCTCCAATGAGTTCCTCGTTGCCACTCAGGTCGCAACCGTCAAAAAACTGACTCAACTCGCCGATCGGCATGGCGGTGAGTTCACCGATGGCTCTGCCTCGAAAAAAAACATGCCGTGACGACTCGCGCAGCCGAGCCCCCTCGCAACCGTCGCATTGCACCTCGGACAGATACTTCTCCAGCCGCGGTGACGATGATTTCTGAATGACCTCCCGAAGCCCTGACACAAGGCCGACGATGGGCTCCGTCTTGTTCGATTTAAGCTTCCAGTTCTTGCCCTGATAATCCACACGAAGCGGGACGGCTTCTTCCCCTGATCCATGGAGAACGATCTCTCGGTGCGTTTCAGATAGCTCTTTCCACGGTGTCGAGAGATCAAAACCATAGTGCTCTGCCACAGACACAATGGTCTGCGACGACAGGCCACCCAAAGCTCTGATCGATCCCCCTGCAATGGGCAGAAGAACACCCTCTGCAATGGACAGGTTCGGATCACCGATCACAAGAGATGGATCAACATTGCGATGCACTCCAAGCCCGTCACACTTCGGACACGCGCCATGCGGTGAGTTGAATGAGAAGAGTCTTGGCTCCATCTCCGGAAGGTTGTAGCCGCACTCAGGACAACCCGCCTTCGTCGAACAGGTGATGATCTCCTCACCGTCCAGCACCAGAGCGATCCCGCCTCCCAGTTCCATGGCACCTTCCAGCGCTTCCGCCAGGCGACTGGCCTTCGCCTTTTTCACAACGATCCGATCGATGACCACCTCAATGGTGTGTCGAACGTATCTCTCCAGCGTGATCTCCTCATCCAGACGCCGCAGCTCACCATCGATCCGCGCGCGAACATATCCCTTCAATCGGAGGTCCGCCAGCTCTTTGCGATAGGCACCCTTCCTGTCACGAATGAGAGGTGCCAGGACAACGATACTTCGACCCTCACGCTCTGCCAGGAGGTGATCGCGAATCTCATCTACAGTCAACGGAGTTATCGGCAGATCACATTTCGGGCACTTCGGCTCACCGAGCCGAGCAAAAAGCAAACGCAGATGATCGTACAGTTCAGTAATCGTGCCGACTGTCGAACGAGGATTCCGATTGCGTGACTTCTGATCAATGGAAATAGTCGGCGACAATCCGTCAATCTGATCCACGTCCGGTTTTTCAATCCGCCCGAGAAACTGCCGCGCGTAGGCCGAAAGGCTCTCCAGAAACCGTCGCTGTCCTTCATTGTGCAGCGTGTCAAATGCAAGCGACGACTTCCCTGACCCTGAGACTCCCGTGATCGTAGTCAACGACCCCCTCGGGATAGACACATCAACATCCTTCAGGTTGTGCTCACGCGCACCCTGGATGACGATAGACTTGGCTTGCATCTGGTCAGATCTCGAATGTCAGGAGGATAATCCCGCATTATATGAGGTGTTCCGCTCGAACAAAGGGATGAGCATGCAGTACTGCACACCGCGAGCGAGCCCGCACTCCAGTGAAAGGCGTAATGAACCCTCAAAGCCGATGCAACAAGTCCTCATACACCCCTGGCGCCGCGCCCAGGAGGCTCCGACCAAAGAGCCACTCGTCGCCACCAGCCATATCCGTCACCACGCCACCGGCCTCACGCACGATCAATCCGCCCGCTGCAACATCCCAGGGCGATAACTCCAACTCCCAATAGCCGTCATAGCGTCCCGCTGCAACAAAACACAGATCAATCGCTGCCGACCCGCATCGCCGCATCGCCCGAACCTCTTTCACAATGTGCCCGAATCGATCCAGGTTGTCATCAGCGTGCTCACCCACGCGATAGGCGAAACCAGTTGCCAGGAGCGAGTCAGCCAGGGTCGTCGTCTGAGTCACATGAATCGGCCGACCATTGAGTTGCGCTCCCCCACCCAGGCTCGCGGTGTAGCACTCGTCCAGTTTGGGTGCCAGCACACACGCCGCTTGTGGCGATCCGTCCAGACAAACTGCAATCGACGAGGCAAAAAACGGATGGCTGTGTACGAAGTTCGTGGTGCCATCAATGGGGTCAATAATCCAAAGAGGCACATCCGAAGCAACACCCTCTCCGCCGCTCGCAAGCGTTTCCTCAGCGAGTATCGCATGATGTGGAAATCGCTTGCGGATCTCACCCACAATGACGGCCTCCGTTTCGCGATCCGCATCCGTCACCAAATCGCGCCGACCCTTGAAACCCACATCGCCCACGTCAATTTGGCCGAAATACCGCATCTGACACTTCGCCGCCATCTGCGCAATCTCTTCGGCTGCACGCAACAGCTCCGCCGAGCTCTCACTCATGGGCTCTCCTCGCCTCGATACCAGTGCGAACCCTTCAACTTGTCAGGAAGAAACTCATTCGTACCGGCACCGTCGTAGCCGGTAGAGTAACCAGCACCATACCCCAGCTCTCGCATCAAGCCGGTGGGGGCATTGCGAAGGTGGAGGGGAATCGGCGGCGGTATGCTCTCCCCCAGCTCAGCAGCCAACTCACCGTAAGCCTCATAGACACGATTCGAGCGAGGCGCCTGTGCCATGTAAATGGCTGCCTCCACCAAAGCCAGATGACCTTCCGGCGACCCAAGAAACTCATAACTTTGTAATGCCGCCACGGCGATTCCCATCGCAGCTGGATCGGCAAGCCCGACATCCTCCGACGCAAACCGCACAATTCGACGAGCCACCGAACGGGGATCTTCGCCCGACTCCAAGAGCCGCACGGTGTAGTAGAGCGTCGCTTGTACATCGCTGCCCCGCATACTTTTGTGTAACGCACTCAACAAGTTGTAGTGGTCTTCGCCTGACTTGTCGTGACGGAGAGTTGGTTTTCCCAACAACTCTCGAACGCGCCCGCCATCCAGACTTCTGGGCTCACAACTCACCTCCCGCTCTGCCGAGAGGACTGCCTCGATCGCATTCAAGAGCGTACGCGCATCGCCGCCCGAATAGACCACAAGTTCATGTCTCCCGCTCTCATCAAACTCGATCCCGACAGGCAGGCCACACTGAGCGGCATTCCCAAGAGCACGATCAACCAACCCATCCAACGCATCCACCGTCAGATGCCCCAGTCGAAAAACGCGACACCGCGAAAGCAATGCAGGAATGACTTCAAACGACGGGTTCTCTGTGGTGGCCCCAACAAGCTGCACCGTCCCATCCTCAACGTGGGGCAGAAAAGCATCCTGCTGCGCTTTGTTGAAACGATGGATCTCGTCCACAAACACCAGCGTGTCTCTATCCTCAAACTGCCGCCGCTCTCGAGCTCGAGCGATGAGCTTCCGAACATCTGCCACCCCATTCAGCACAGCACTAAAGGGCTCAAACACAGCCTCTGTGTGCTGCGCAATGATGCGGGCGATGGTCGTCTTCCCTGTACCGGGCGGCCCAAACAGAATAATCGAACCGACGATGCCACTGCGAATCAGGTCGCCGAGTGGCTGCCCGACATCAAGCAGACGCTCCTGCCCCACTACATCATCCAGTTGTTGCGGCCGCAGGCGCTCTGCAAGCGGTCCTCTCCCACCAACACCGGAAGGCCGCTGTGGCGACGGCGTCGTTTCACTGCAAGTGGAGGAGGCAAAGAGGTCGCCTTGAGACATGATTAAGAGGATAGCAGTAACGGAGTACGGTTCTACTATGCTGTGCCAGGCATCGATAACGCCTGTAGACACTGTGGCCCAAGGCGGTTATCTTCACCAAACCATGAGCACTGCCACTCCTGACACCAGCATTCACACAGCACCGAAAGGCGCAGAAGAACCAGTTCTCGGACGCACACTGCCATCGCTCCTCGATGAAGCCTGCGAGCAGCATCCGCAGGACGCTGCGCTGGGAGGCTGGAAAGATGACGATGCTGACTGTCGTTCGACACTCGGCTTCAGGCATGACGCCGAGAGCCTTGCACTGGCGCTGCTCAATCGAGGCATTCAGCGCGGCGATCGGGTTTGCATGCTCATGCGCAACGATGTGGACTTCTGCCTCGTGGACATGGCATGCCTCATTGCCGGCATCACAAATGTCCCTCTCTATCGAAACATCCAGCGATCTCACTTGGAATTCATCCTCGACCAGACTGAGGCCGTGGCGCTGGTACTCTCGGATGCCGGTGTTTCGCGGCGCGTAGCAACCATGCTGGCAGCACGCCCTGGCGGTCTGCTGATCATTGGCAAGCGCGATGTTGATCTCCCTGAGGCAATCCATGCGTGGGACACACCTCGGACGACATTGGAACATCTCATCGATGAAGGCCGCTTGCTTCTGAAAAAGTCACCCGATCGACCGACTGAACTGAAAGCCATGATCCGGCCCCGCGACGTCGCGACCATCATTTACACCTCCGGCACAACAGGGAACCCAAAAGGCGTAGTCCTTGCCCATGAGAGCCTCGCGTTCAGCGGATGCACCGGCTTCAATGGCATTCAGGAATTGCAAATAGGCGGCGAAGAGAAGGCGCTCTCCTTTCTTCCCATGGCACATGTCTTCCAGCGTGCCCTCTACTATGCACTCCTGCGCGCGGGCATCCCCATCCGATTCGCCTCTCCTCAGGACCTGATCGAAGCCTTTGCCCGTGTCCGCCCAACAGTCTTCGCCACAGTGCCCCGTGTTCTTGAGAGGATCTACGGTGGTATTCGTGCCAAGGGTGCCGAGCTCGCAGGCTTAAAGCGCTGGATCTTCAACGCCTCATTCCACTTTGCCTGCGACTTCCGACTCGACCGACAGTTGTCCTTCATGGACTCTTTGCGACGGTCGCTCTTTGATCGGCTTGTGTATTCCAAGTGGCGCGCCGCGGCGGGAGGGCGGCTCCATGTCATCATCTGTGGCGGAGCACCGCTCGATGCATCGATCGCTCGTTTCTTTGGTGCAGCCGGCATGCTTCCGTTACAAGGATACGGTCTCACAGAAACCAGCCCCATCATCACATACTGCCGCACACCCTGGAATCGAGCAGGGACGGCAGGGCCGCCAATGAGCGGCGTCGAAGTGCGCCTTGCCGAAGACGGCGAGATCCTCACTCGCGGTCCTCACCTCATGCTCGAATACTATCGTCGACCCGACGCCACTGACGAGGCCATTGATGCCGATGGGTTCTTCCACACCGGCGACATCGGCACCTTCGACTCTGACGGCTACCTCACCTTGACCGATCGCAAGAAAAACCTCTTCAAGCTCTCGACCGGTCGATACGTCACACCACAACCTCTCGAGTCGGCACTCAATGCAGAGCCTGTGATTTCCGCATGTATCGTGCTCGGTGAAGGCCGACAATTCTGCACAGCGATTCTCTTCCCAGAAGACGACCGTCTCCTCGCTTGGGCTGAGTCCGAAGGTCTCCCAAGCGACCTCACCATTGATGAACTGCTCGAACACCCTGAGGTTCAGGCTTACATCGACAGCCTGGTCGAAGCCGCCAACAAAGGCCTCCCCTCCTGGTCTGCCATTCAGCACTATCGCATCATCAACTGCGAGCTGACCGTCGAAAGCGGCCTCCTGACACCGACCATGAAAGTCAAGCGTCCCGCCTTTCTGGAGCGATTCAAAAACATCATCGACGATTTCTACGAAACGAGTGAATCATGACTGCCGATCTCAGCCCCAACCTCCTCACTGATCATCACATTCTCATAACCGGTGGAGGCAGCGGGCTCGGCGCCGCCATGGCCCAGCACTTCGCGGCACATGGTGCACAGGTCACCATCTGCGGCCGCACCAAAGAGAAACTCGACACCGTCGTCGGCACCATCACAGACAACGGTCAACAGGCCAACGGTATCCCTGCCGACATCCGAGACATCGAAGCCGTCGAGGCACTCTTCTCTCAGGCTGAAGAACTGTTCGGCCCAATCACAGCCCTCGTCAACAATGCCGCTGGCAACTTCCTCTGCCCCACGGAATCGATCACACCCCGTGGTTTCGACGCCATCGTCGGCACGAACCTCTACGGCACTTTCAACTGCACACAAACTGCCGGCAAGCGTTGGATTTCCAACAACATCCCTGGCCGCGTCGTCAGTATCGTCACGACCTACGCCTCTATCGGCAGTGCATTTGTCGTCCCAAGCGCCGTCTCGAAAGCCGGTATCGTCGCCCTCACTCGCTCTCTTGCTGTGGAGTGGGGGCGCAATCAAATCCGCCTCAACGCCATCGCACCTGGCCCCGTACCAACCGAGGGTGCCTTCAGCCGCCTCGTCCCCACACCGGAAATTGAAGCCAACCTCAAGTCCCGCGTACCCCTCGGCCGCTTCGGCGAACCCACCGAAGTCGCTGACCTCGCCGCCTTTCTCCTCTCAGATCTGTCGTCCTATCTCACAGGCGAAGTTATCGCCCTCGACGGAGGCGAACACCTCGCCGTTGGCGGCCAGTTCAATGACCTTCTGCGGATGCCTCCCGAAGCCTTGAAGGCGCTGCTGAGCAGCATGCGGAAGTGAGATCGCGGCACCAGCTGAGACATCTCCCGACTGGACCATCCACGGGCGGGTCGCCCGCACTCCGAGACCAGCGTGAACCAAGATCCTTCTAACCTACTGTCCTACTTGAACAATGTGAGCACAGATACGGTCCTGGATGCGGCGGGCCAAAGCAGTGTTGGTGTTGTTGAACAGTAGAGAGAAGGTGAGGTGGCGGCCATCGGCAGCGACAGCATAGCCGGAGAGCGCCTTGATGCTGTTGAGAGTACCGGTCTTGGCGAAGATGCGACCGTTGAGACTGGGCATGCGCTTGCGAAGAGTGCCGTAGGCGCCTGGCTCGGCGAGGGAATTTCGATAGATGTGGAGAAGAGCTGGATCCTTCGCCATGAAGTGCAGAAGACGGTTTACCTGGCGAGCACTGACCTGATTCGCTCGCGACAGACCGCTGCCGTCGGCGAGGCGGGTGGACGGTTCAAGGCAGTCATTGGATCGAAGCCAGTTGAGGACAGTGGCTGTTGCGGTTTCAAAAGACACACCCTCGGCAGTGGCCGAGCCGCCAACGGCGCGGTGGATGAGTTCCGCATAGAGGTTCTGGCTCTTCTTCAGCATGATGGGCAGGCTGTCCATCAGTCGCGAGCGATAAGTGTAAACCTCGGAAAGTGGCGATAGCGTCGCGCGGTCCGGGACGGATGAAGTGCGGGGGCGGCCCTTGATTGTGATACCGACCGTTTGGGCAGCGCGGTGCAAGGCCCTGGTGAAATAGAGCGAACCGTCATGGACGTTGGCACCTTGGATGTAGCCGCTGGTTTTCTTGTAGAGACGCCCAATGACAGTGAAGTGGCTGCTCTCGGCCGGGCGCTGGAAGGAGACGGCCATCGACTTGGACTTGTCGCAAAGGGCAAGTTTGTTGGTGAACGTCACATGACCGATGTTGGGGATGGCCTCAATGCGCGGTCGACCGTCGGCGACGAAAGAACGGATATCGACCTGGTTGTCATTGAAAGCGAGAGGTGTCACCTCCACCATCCACCACTTCCACAGAGGGTCATTGGGCCAGCGGGCTGGTTTCGAAGGGCCGCCGAGCGCACCTGTCCAGCCGATAACATCGCCCGTAACTTCTCTCAGGCCCGACTTCTTGAGGAGCCTTGCAAGGCCAACCATGGGAATCATGGGATCATCCGTCTCAAGGAACCGCTTCGAGATCGTCGGATCACCGCACCCCATGATGATGAGATCACCGTCAAGGACGCCACCCCGATAGGTGCCATTGGCGAGAAATCGTGTGGCAAACTCATGGTCAGGGCCGAGCAGCGACAGCGCGGCGGCGGCCGTAAAGAGCTTCATGTTGGAGGCCGGCACAAGTGCAGTGGTTGCGTTTTGCTCAAACAGCAGTTGACGCGCCTCACCGGCACCACGGACCGCGACGGAAAATTTCGACGATGCAGGAAGCGCTCGGAGCTCGCTATTGATGGCCCGACGCAGGCGCTGAATGTCAGGAGTTGAGACAGGTGCGAAGCGCGGCTGCGCATCTTGCACGTCGGGATTCGTCGATTCAGGTTGCGGAGCCCCGAAAGGAGGCGGTTGCTCAAACAACTCGGGCAGTAGCCAGCCTGCTGTCGAGAAGATCACAACAGTGAGGAGGGCCAGGCCCGTATTGCGACGGAAAGGCGTTTTCTTAGTCCTCATAGCCATCGGGGTGCGATTGATGCCAGGCCCAGGCCGTGCGAATGATGGTTTCCAGGTCGCCGTAGTCTTGAGTCCAACAAAGAACTTCACGGGCGCGGGAGTAGTCGGCAATGAGAGTATCCGGGTCACCGGCGCGGCGGCCGGCTATCTCTGACTTGATCGATGCCCCAACAACCCGCTCAGAAGTCTCGATGACTTCGCGGACAGAGTACCCCTTGCCGTTGCCGAGATTGAAAGCACCGCTCTCGCCACCTCCCTCGAGGTAGCTCAGCCCGGCGATGTGAGCCGCGGCCAGGTCGATGATGTGGATGTAGTCGCGTACACAGGTGCCGTCCGGCGTGTTGTAATCGTCGCCAAAGATCTTGATGTCATCGCGCTGTCCCAGAGCGACCTTCAAGACCAATGGGATGAGATGAGTCTCTGGATCGTGGTCTTCGCCAATCGACCCGTCCTCAACAGCACCGGCAGCATTGAAGTAACGCAAGGCGACATATTCCAATCCGTAGGCCTCGTGGTAATCCCGAAGGATGTGCTCGATCATGAGCTTGGTGCGACCGTAGGGGTTGATGGGGTCCTGAGGGTGCGACTCGTCGATGACATCCTGCATCGGCTGACCGAATGTGGCGGCAGTGGACGAGAAGATGAAACGCTTCACGTTATTCTTGATCATCGACCTCAGCAGCACGAGCGTGTTGGCCACGTTATTGAAGTAGTACTTCTGGGGGTTCTCGCAGCTCTCACCCACATAGCAATGAGCGGCGAAATGGAAGACGGCGCGGATGTCGTGCTCGCTGAAGAGCTCATCGAGCTTTGCACCATCGGAGAGATCGCCTTCAATGAGAGGTGTGTCCTGCACTGCTGCACGATGCCCTTCGCTGAGATTGTCATAGCTCAGAGTGTCAAAACCCTGACGACGCAATTCATGGAGGCAGTGACTGCCGATGTAACCTGCCCCTCCCACTACAAGGATTTTTCCTTCAGACATCTGCATTCAGCCCTTCAGTTCGTAGCGTCTGTATCGGTCTCTGTTCCTGGCATACCACGCCTTCCAATCGGCTCGGATTGCAGCCATGGCATCAGGGGTCATTGATGCAGGAGCCACTCGGTGCACCCAGGCGAGAGTCACCTCGTTCAGGGCGTCGTGAGCGCAACGGAAGACATAAGGGTTCTGATCATCAAGCCCTTTCATGAGATAGGGAACCACCATGGGCTTGCCCCACGCTGGAAGAACGCGATGCGCCATCCCCCGCACTCGGAAATCGGCATCCTTGATCATGTAGCCCCAGATTTTCGTGATGATCTCGTCGCGATAATACATCCGGCGCGACACTTCCTCGATGGCCTTGGCTCGCACGAGCCAATCACGATCCATCAGGGCATTCAGGACAGCTTTATTGATCTGCTTCGTTGCCGCCGGATTCGATTCTACAAACAGAGGCGCTTTCGCGATCCAGACAATCGCCTCGCGCCGACGCTTGATCTCGGTGGACCGAGCCAGTCGGTTCAGCATCTCAGGCAATGATGGTCGGCGCTTCTCTGGACGCTGCATAGAAGGCAACGTCCGAAGACGAGCGATCTCTGCCTCCATGCGAGTACGCTCATCACCGTTCACGACTTTGCCAGCCTTCTTCAGGCCCGACTCAAATTGACTGGCTGCATCATGGTTACGACCCAGCTGCAAGTAACAGGTGGCCAACTGCATGTTGTAGCGATAATCCGCATGGTCGGTGGCGAGGATGGTCTCGTAGTCCCGCGCCGCATCGGCATACTTCTCAAGATTACGAAAGCAAAGAGCACGACGAGAATAGATGACAGCGTCAATTGAGCTGGAGTTGTTCCCATCGATGACCTGATCCAATTGCTCAATCGCTTGAGCATATTGTTTTTGATTGCGATAGACTTCGGCCAGGATCAGACGAGCTCCTCTTAGAATCTTGGGAGACTCTGTGGCCTTCTCATGAAGCAGGATCTTCTCCAGCCGCGCCGCTGCCTTGCCGTATTGACCTTGACGCAAATGAGCTTGCCCCGCGCCATACATCGATCGAATGAACCGAGGATTGATCTGCAGAGCGCGATCGAAACAGCGCACGGCTTGCTGCCACTGCTTCTTCCGAATCTGATAGACGCCCAATCCGTCCCATGCCCAGAAAAACCACTTGTCGATCTCCAGCGCTCTGCGGAAATGCTCATAGGCCAGATCAAGCTCACCGGTCAAGCCGAGGATTCTGGCCAGAAGATGATGGTCCAACGCACCATCCCGTGATTGCGCCCGCGATTGATAGAGCAGCACTGTGTCCTTGATTGCCGAGGCGCTGCGTTCCAGCGCTGCATCCTGCTCCTTCTCGGCCTGCTGAATCGCCCGACTGTGCTCCGCCCACTGGGCACGTGAGCGCTTATACGACGGATCGGACGCAATACCCTGAGGCTGCCCCAACTCAGCCATCGCCTCCTGAAGACTCTCCAGCCAGGGATCGTCCTTACCCTGTCCAGAAGCCGGCCCTGTCACCGCCAGTAGCAAGACAATGCAACTTATCAGTTTGAGCTTATGAGAGAGCATCGGGTTACCTCACAGTGGACTTCAGATGGGCACCGAGAGACAAGCCCCTCGGTGCGTGATTCTAGCAAAGCCTCCTGACGCTTCCAGCCATGCTCCGACATCCGACATCAAGCGCATCGGATAATTGGACGATAAAGTGACCATGGACAGGGAACTCCCAGAGGATCGGCGCGTGGCCACTCGGATCGAATCCGGCAATCTCGTCGTCCACGCACCCCTTTCCACCCGTTCGGCTCACGCCCTCGAAGGACTGGGTGTAACGCTGGATCTGAGCGAATTCGGCCTGAAAATCCAATGCACCGCCCCACTCATTCTGAGCGAACGCTTCCGCTTCAGCCTCGCTCTCGGTGACATCGTCGTCGAAGCCACGGGGCAGGTCGTCCACATAGCCCGCATCCCCAACGACACCTTTGAAATGGGGATCGAATTCGTCGAGATCTCCGTCAGCGCGATCGGTGCCATCCGCAGCTTCCTGAGGACGCGCCCCGTCCTCTGAATCCCGAAGCCATCGACTGGCGGCGCTCCACCAACACAGCACACGCCGCCTCTACCAGTTGCAAGCAGGCTTGGTGCGCATTCGCAGACGGCGGCCCGATCAAACCCTGAGACCCCTCTGACAGGCCTGCAGAGGCGCGTGATTCCCTGCGCCCCTCGGCCCCTGAGATTCGGAGAAGCTGGATGGGACTCCCACGAACGATCTGACCTGCCGCGACCACTTCCGATCATCCCCCTCAATTGCTAAATCAGGGGGCAGCCAATTAGGCTGTCTGCCGACACTTCACGGAGAATTTGGTGATGACGACGACGACGTGTGTTTCGACGACCGACTTGAGCGGTCTCGTGCTCCGAGCCAGAGGTAAAGTCCGAGATATCTATGAGTATAGCGACGATGACCTGGGCGAGTGCCTGCTTATCATTGCGACGGATCGAGTTTCCTCCTTCGACTGGGTGCTGGACACGCCAATCCCTCATAAGGGTGCTGTGCTCACCGGTCTGAGCATGTTCTGGTTCAGTCGATTGACCGACATCGCGCCCAACCATGTCATAACAGCAGATGTGGATGAGATGCCCGATGCCATCCGAGTCCATTCAGATATCCTGCGAGGTCGCTCGATGCTCTGCCGCAAAGCCGATGCGTTTGATGCCGAGTGCATCGTTCGGGGCTACCTGACCGGGTCCGGCTGGAAAGACTATCAGCGAACAGGCGCTGTCTGCGGAATCAAGTTGGCAGAAGGGCTGCCCCGCAATGCGCAGATTTCTCCGGCGATCTTCACTCCTTCCACCAAGGCCGATGTGGGCCTGCATGATGAGAACATCGATGGCAGCGTTTTTCGAGAGATCGTTGGCAAGGAATGGGCCGATGGTCTGGAGCAGGGCTCACTCGCAGCATTCAAAGCGTGTTCCGAATATGCCGCCACCCGAGGTGTCACGATCTGCGACACAAAGATGGAATGGGGGGTGATCGACGGCGAGCTGACTATCATCGATGAGGTTTTCACACCCGATTCATCGCGCTTTTGGAAGACGTCCGAGCTGGAATCCACACCGGCCGGCAACGATCCTCCCAGCTTTGACAAACAGGTTGTGCGCAACTGGCTGGAGACGACCGACTGGGACAAGGAGTCGGCACCGCCAACACCCACCGCTGAGATTGTCGAGCTGGCATCGGCCAGATATCTGGAAATTTATGAGCGCCTGACGGGCTCACCGCTGATCTAACATCACAAAGGCACTGAGGAGCCAACAGTCATGAGTCAAGCACAAGTTCTTGTGATCATGGGAAGCGAGTCGGATTTCGACTCCATGAAACCCTGTATCGAGATTCTCGATGAGTTTGAAATCAGCAATGACGTCATTGTGGCCTCGGCCCACCGTACGCCGCACGAAGTCGAGAAGATCGCACGAGGAGCGGCCGACAATGGTGTTCAGGTCATCATCGCTGCCGCTGGTATGGCCGCACACCTGGCCGGCGTCATCGCTTCCCACACGGTCTTGCCAGTCATCGGCGTCCCCATGGACGGGGGCGCGCTCAACGGCGTGGACGCCCTCTACGCTACGGTTCAGATGCCAGGTGGCATTCCTGTGGCAACCATGGGCATCGGCAAGCACGGCGGCAAGAACGCGGCCTATCACACCATTCAGGTTCTGGCTCTGGGTGATGCGTCCATCCGCGAGCGCATCGTCGCCTACCGTGCCGGCCTCAGTGATCAGGTGGGTGCCATGAATTCAAGGGTTCAGGAACGCCTCGGACGCTCAGGCAGCTAATGGGTCGCGCGCCGACAATTCAGTGGGTTGGAGGCGTCGATGGATTCGTTGAGCTCATCGACCAGACTCTGCTCCCCACCGATTTTCGGGTCATTGAGATCCGAGATGTTGAGACCATGCGCGATGCCATCCGTCGCCTCGCCATTCGTGGAGCGCCTGCCATTGGTATTGCTGCTGCCTATGGGTTGGTGATCGCCTTACAGCCCAGCCGCGATCTCGCACCCGAGGCCTTCAACTCAGCAGTCGAAGTTGCTTCGGAGCGACTGGCTTCGGCTCGGCCCACTGCGGTTAATCTGTTTTGGGCGCTGGACCGAATGAACGCTGTCCGCGCCACCATTGAGAGCGCCTCGGCCGTGGAGCAACTGGAGCGCCTCCTCGTGGAGGCCCTTGCCATCCATGAGGAGGATCGCGCCATGTGCCGTGCGTTGGGTCAACATGGTGCCGCGCTGGTTTCTGACGGCGATCGGCTCATGACTCACTGCAACGCGGGTGCGCTTGCCACTGGAGGCATGGGCACAGCACTATCCGTTTTCTTTACCGCCCATGATCAAGGCAAGAGAATTGAAGTGCTCTGCGACGAAACGCGACCCCTTCTGCAGGGTGCACGCCTATCGACATGGGAGCTCATGGAAGCGGGAGTACCGTGTCGACTGATCTGCGACAATATGGCTGCACACGCCATGAAGACCCTCGGAGTGGACGCCATCTTCGTGGGCTCGGACCGAGTCGCTGCCAATGGCGACGCCGCCAACAAGATTGGCACCTATAACCTCGCCGTCGTGGCGAAGGCTCACGGGGTGCCCTTTTATGTCGTCGCACCCTCCTCCACCTTCGATCGTTCAGCGACTACTGGTGATTACATTCCGATCGAAGAGCGTGCGCCTGAAGAGATCACCTGCGGGTTCGGGACTCGCACCGCACCTGAAGGTGTCGCAACCTATTCGCCGGCGTTCGACGTCACTCCTGCCGACCACCTTGCTGGCATCGTCACCGAGAAAGGCGTCATCAGCCCGGTCAGCACCACGACCGTTGTCGCCATGCTCGACTCCTGAGCCAAGGAGCTACCGATAGATAATTCCCCCAGTTTCCATCAAGACATCTACATACCTTGACGATATAAAAGTTGTAGAGAGCTTGCACGGGAGGATTCATGAGTTCAGGCCGCACGAAAAGGTGTTCCCATTTCAGTACACCGGTAGAGGCGGACGAGCTGGAGTTCATCCAGGCGATCGAGACGTTCAAGCGCGAACAGAACGAGCCCTTTCCCAGCTGGAGTCAAGTGCTCCAGCTATTGAAGGAACTGGGCTACAAGAAAGCCGATTGCTCTCAACAACAGAAGTGAGAACGTACCCCTTTCCCTTGCTTCCAAGGCCCTTTCCCCTCCCCCGGGAAAGGGCCTTCTTTTTTAGGTGAATCAGTCGGATCTTCCACTGGCGACAGCACATCATTCCTCAGGTCCATCCGCCCAATTCAGTACTTGATCGAGGACGATCTGGGTTGCATCTGGCTCAAAAACTGCCACACCAACTCTCTCGAGCCTTTGAAAGTCAGGCTCTTCGAGCCAGGAAGCACCGCCGCCCCGTGGGACAAGGAGCAATGCAAAATCAGGTCGTTTGTCTCCGCGTCTAAGACAATCGTGATACAGGTGTGCCGAGGTCATCGCGTCTAGCACGCCCTTTCAATGGGTCCGATACTTGGTGCCGGAAGCGCGAGCAGTTACTGCTTCGACTTGAAGCTGCGATAAAAGCAGAAGCCGACGCCGCCAACGACGCAAAAGGGTAGAGCCATCATACCGAGGATGGTCCAGAAGTAGCCGGAAACCGGATCCGAACTGCCGTTGGAGACGACCGCCTCCTTGCAGTTGGGTCAGCCGAAGGCGTCGCCTGCAAATGTGAGGACAAGGATCGGGATGAGCAGTAAGGTCTGGCGCATTAGAGTCGATCTGCCACAAGAAGGGTCATGAGTATGGCGATGTGGATGACCGAGCCGCGAAGGAGGATTCTCGCGGATCGGACAGAGCGGAGGCGTGCGTGAAGTAGACCGAGGGAGCAGAAAGCAATGCCGATCGCGAGGGCACCTACTGCATATTTGGGACCGGCTGTTTTCATCATCACAGGTACCATCGTGAGGAAGAGCAGGCAGATTGTGTTGAGAATGATCTGACGCGCGGTCATGCCGCCCTCGGAGTCGAGGACAGGCAGCATGCAGTAGCCGGCAGTCTGATAATCCTCCCGATGCAGCCAGGCAATGGCAAGAAAGTGCGGGAACTGCCACACGAAGAGGATTGCGAAAAGCACCCAGGCCTCTGGCGTGATGACTCCAGTGACGGCGGTCACACCCATCATGGGAGGAATGGCGCCTGGAACAGCACCGACGGCGGTGTTGAAGGTCGTGCGGCGCTTCAGGGGTGTGTAGATAAAGGCGTAGGAGGCCACTGAAAAACCGGCCAGCAGAGCGGTGATCGGATTGACGAACGCCCACAGCCAAGCCGTTCCTGCAACGCTGAGAAACGCACCATAACACCAGCCCAACGCAGGCGAGATGGTGCCTGCTGCCATGGGACGATGGCGGGTTCGCTCCATCCGACGGTCGTAGTCACGCTCAATGACCTGATTGAAGACAATCGAACCGCCTCCTGAGAGTGCGGTGCCCAGCATCAAGTGCACAAGGAGCCACACGTTTGGTACGCCATCCGCTGCAATCAGAACCCCGGCGAGAGCCGTCAGAAGAACTACAAACATAGCTCTTGGCTTCGTCATTTCGATGAGGCTCTTGATCTGCTGAATGCCCATGACCTGGTCGGCTAGTGACCACCTCCTGAAGCAACGACAGGCACATCTGCCAACGTGTCCTGTGGCAGGTAATCCTCGTCCCAGTCTGGGCGGCTGTATTCGTAGGGGCCGCGATAGACCAGAGGCTCAGTCAGGAAGTTGCCGTGCGGTGGAGGCGTCGGTGCAGCCCAGTCGAGGCTGCATGATTTCCAGGGATTATCAGGTGCTTTCTTGCCAAAGTAGATACTGGCGATGATGTTCCAGAAGAAGACGAGTTGGAAGAGGCCCAATCCCACGGCGGAAACCGTCATGACGACATTGGCCCACTGGAAGTCCTGAAGGAATGCATAACCTGCTTCGGCTGTTTCACCGTCCCCCGCGAAGTAGCCGAACTTGATTCGCCGCGGCATGCCTTGTGCGCCGACATAGTGCATCAGCATAAACGTGCCGTTGAGGGTGGCAAAAGTGCCCCAGAAATGGATCTTGCCCAGAGTCACGTTCATCATGCGACCGAACATCTTCGGGAACCAGAAGTAGACAGCACCGAAAATCGCCATGATCGAACTGGCGAAGACCACATAGTGGATATGCGCCACAATGAAGTAGGTGTCGTGAATGAAGATGTCAACTGTCGTAGCCGCCATGAATATCCCGGACAGACCGCCGATAATGAACATGGAGAAAAAAGACAACGCAAAGAGCATCGGCACATCGAAGTGGATGTTTCCTCGCCAGATTGTGCCCAACCAATTGAAGACCTTAATGGCGCTGGGAAGAGCGATGAACATGGTGGAGATCATGAAACTCATGCCCAGATAAGGGTTCATCCCTGACTGGAACATGTGGTGACCCCAGACGATGAAACCAAGGCCGGTGATGCCGGCCATTGAGTAGACCATCGGCCTATAGCCAAAGATAGGCTTGCGGGCGAATGTCGAGAGGATGTCAGAGGCAATTCCCATCCCAGGCAGCACCATGATGTAGACCGCGGGGTGAGAGTAGAACCAGAAAATGTGCTGGAACATCAACACTTGACCACCGCCGGCGTGCCACGCTGTCGATGTGGAGTCAGCTTCGGGGCCTGTGAAAATCGTCCCCGATTTTACCAATGCGTCGGGCAGGAAGAAGCTCGTCCCTGCGACGCGGTCCAAGAGCAGCATGATCATGTCAGCGGCGAGAACCGGTGTAGCCAGAAGGCTCAGAATTGACGTAATGAACAGCGACCAAACCACAAGCGGCATACGAAAGAGCGTCATTCCGGGGGCACGCATCTTGATAACAGTGGTGATATAGTTGATCGAACCAAGGATGGATGAGAAGCCCGCGAAGATAACGGCGAGGCACCAGTAGTTCATGCCATTACCGGTCTGTGCGACACTGAGTGGTGGATAGGCCGTCCAGCCGCCTTGCGCGGCACCCTCCATGAATACCTCTCCTTCACCTGCGAAGAACCCCATGATGAGGAAAACCGCAGCAGGAAGCATGACCCAGTAGCTTAACATGTTCATCTTGGGGAAGGCCATGTCCTTCGCACCAATCATGAGAGGGATACACCAGTTGGGGAAGAAGCCCACAAGCAGCGGGATCATGACACCGAAGATCATCACCGATGCATGCATCGTGAAGCCGGCATAGTACTGATTATCTGTAATCTTCCCCAAGAACGGGAAGTCGACATTCGGGAAGGCGAGGCTCCAGCGCACGAGAAGTGCCAGGAGTCCGCCGACGACAAACATCGCCAATGCAGTGAAAAGAAACTGCTTGGAGATCATCTTGTGATCAGTTGAAAATATGTACTTCCTGACGAAGCTCTGCTCGTGATGAGCATGATCGTCGTGATGATCTGATGCGGCTGCCGCTGCACTCATGATAGGTCTCCCGTTGGGTAGGCCAGGGCCAATGCCCTATTTCTGAATCTTCCAGAACCTGAAGTTCTGCTGTTCGCTCTTGTAGTCGATCTTGTTGTTGGGGTCGTCGCTGAGTGCCTTCAGCCTGGCATCCCACTCATCTTCAGCAATGACCGTCATCTCAGCGCTCATGGTGTAGTGCTGGGCACCGCACAACTCTGCACAGGCAATGGGCCAAATACCGACTTCACGAGGCTCGATCCAGCCCTGAGTCGTCAGGCCCGGCACAACATCCTGTTTAAATCGGCAATGAGGGATGAACAATGAGTGAATGACATCAATGGAGCGCATTGTGAGCACTGTGGGAACATCCCGCGCAACAATGAGGTTCGACAGTGCAAAATCATCAGCCGTACCGAATTCACCGTCTGGCCCTGCGTAGCGGAAGTTCCACGCAAACTGCTGCGCCATTACATGGACCTGCAATGCAGGTCGCCCCCCCTCGTCGGCCTCCGGGAAGTACGCAGGGTCCTTGGAGTTCTGCCAGGAACCAAGTTGAACGAAGGCGATGAATGCCAGAATAACTGCAGGGATGATAGTCCAGATGATCTCGACCTTGCGGTTACCGTGGCTGTAGAAGGCCTTCTGGCCTTCGCGTCGGCGGTACTTCACGATAAACCAAATCAACGCACCTTCCGTCAAGACACAGACGACCCCCGTGATCCAGAATATCATCCAGAAGAAGTCGTCAACAAGATCGCCATTGGCCGAGATGCTGTCAGGCAGCAGCCAGCCGTGGCGGTCGGTCGCGTGTTGTGCGGTCACCCCCGCCGTGAGCACCGCAAAGGCACACAAGAACAGAAGGGTAAATCGGTAGGTATGAGAGAATCGGCTCATGCGCTCTGCTCCCCGTTGGATCGATCAAAAGGAGGAAACACGCGACGCCAACGGGACGTCGCGGTCTCCAGCATTCTCAGTCGTCTTTGAACTTCACGTCACCGATGGCCTTTGTCTCGCCCGCAGCCACTGTGACTTCCTGCTCACTCTTGCCACACCGTTCGTGCCAGAAACTCAAGCGGTATCGCCCCGGGGGCACACCTGAAATCGTGTAGGAACCGTCAGCAGCACTGACAGTGAAACATGGGTGGCTGAACACGTGCACTCGAGCGATCATCCAGGGGTGAACATCGCACTTGAAGCGCCCACCAATCTCAGCCTTTGCGAACGACTCAACACGTTCGCCAATACCATTCTGTGTCTTATTGATCTCATCGTTGCGGCGGCCAACGAAGTGATAGTTGTGGGTTGTCGCGTCGCGATTGACGACGTTGATGTCCTGATCCACGCGCGCCACGAGAATATGTGGCATGTACCTGCACCCCTCCTGCACAAACGAGACAGTGTCTGTTGCTTCCGGGAAGGAATCGCCATGGTCGTTGAGGCCGACGAGGTGCACGAGGACGTTCTTCAGGCCGGCCTTGCCGTCCACGAGCAGGTCCTCAGACAAGACCTTGTGGTTGGCGGAGCACCACTTGTCCTTTGTAAGGTCCAGGGCCGTCTGAGCCTTCGGGGTTCCTTCGAACCGAACGGTACCCGTGATGGTTGCCGGATTGCTGAGATCCACCTTTCCATCGGCAGGACCGAGGTTGGATGTATCTGCGCCACCCGAAGTCTTGGCAGCGCCTGGGCCACCCTTGTTGGCTTTGTAGTTCTTTGCGTGGCTGGGCTTCTGTTTTTGTCGGGCGTCGTCACCACCGCAACCCATGATGGGGATGATGGTAGTCGCGACGATCGCCGCGAGAAGGAGTGTCGATATTCTTGATGCTTTGAAATGCATAAATCTTCTCTTTCGATAGCCGCTCAGTGACTGAAGCGACCTGTTGGTGTGATGATGAATCAGTGACTTACTGAACCGAGCGAACTGCATTCCGCGCGATCTCTGCAAACGCTCGGCGGTGGTCCGCACGATGCCCCCACGAATGACAGCTGGCCACACCCGCCAGGCGAAAGTCATAACGTCTTGGGACATCGGCAGACCCACCCCCAGTATTAGCCCTCAGGCCCCACTTCATCAAGATCCCGAAAGGCGAAACCGCGCCTGAGAGGGCAGTTACGGCCTCATCGCGACAATTCACCACGTTTTTCAGAAGGGGCAAACCGCATGATGCGCCCAAGTCCTTTTGATTCGCTATTCTGACCATAGAGTCAGAGGGAAGAAACGGAGAGCCACAATGCCTGAAACACGATCTGAAAACACTCTCGTCCTTGTCACTGCCCTGATTGTAATCGGTGCCCTCGGTATCGCGATTGCCATGCTCTGGCCGTCTGCTCCAGTCGAGCGGCCCACGGACACTGAGACAACCGCCATTGAGCACTCAAGTGGCCAGGGTGGCTCGCCCCTTCGAGGTCTGAAGCAACTGGGAGAGGTGCCAGACTTCAAGCTCACTGAGATCGATGGGCGCCCGATCAGCAAGGAGACTCTTCTCGGAAAGGTCTGGGTCGTGGACTTTATCTTCACGCGCTGCGGCGGCACCTGCCCCGAAATGACCGAGTTGATGGGGATCCTGCAGGAACGGACGAAGGATCTGGATGATCTTCAGCTGGTCAGCGTGTCCGTCGACCCGAAGTTCGACACCGTTGAAGCCCTCACCGAATACGCCAGGGAACACGGTGCCGACCGCCAGAAGTGGTGGTTCCTGAAGGGTGACAAGGAGAGCCTTGTAAACCTGGCGCACCATGGACTCAAACTCGGTTCAGCCGACAACCCCATGAATCACTCGCCTAAATTCGTGCTGATCGATGCCAAGGGCGGTATTCGAGGCTACTACGAAGGTGCCGGCCCTTATCGTGCAGGCAATGTCGAGGAACTGGAGGCCGACCTGCGCAGCCTGCTCAAGCAGGGCGGATCCTGATTTCCGTCTTCTACTCTTCAACATGCTGATTCGGAGTCATCAAGCGTGGAACACCTTCCCACCGTCAACGCGGTCCTCAATTTCGTCAGTTCTTGCTTTCTGATAGTCGGCTGGCGTCGCATCAAGGCAGGTAACCGCGACGGGCACAAGCGTGCCATGCTGTCGGCGGTCCTGACATCTACCCTCTTCCTGGCGTGCTACGTGACCTATCACTACGCCCACGGTCACACAGTGTACGAAGAGACAGGGTTGATTCGGTACATCTACCTCGCCATTCTCATCACCCACGTTCCACTCGCTGCATTGATGGTGCTCCCCATCATCTTCCTGCTCCGCGCCGGATTGCGTGACGAGATCGACCGCCACCGAAAACTGGCGCGTTGGGTCCTTCCGGTTTGGCTCTATGTAAGTGTCACCGGAGTGGCGATCTACATGATCCTCTACCGCTTGTAGGGGCGGGACACGTCAGCCCTTCGAGAACGGACAAGGATGTCCGCCCCTCTCCACCCTCATCCGAAACGGACAAGAGAGCCCACAACCCGCGGCCTATTTGTCCGGCATCCCGAAGGGGATTTCCTCAACCGTGTACTGCGTATGCAGGTAGCGAACGATGAGCTCGCGAAAATCTCCGACATAGGAGCGAAGAGACTCAGGAACGCGACCGCCGGCGATCATGCGGGTGCGGCGCTGACTGACAATGTCGCTCTCAGCAAAACGCACCATCTTGTCGGCCATGTCAGTGAGAGTTCCCTTGCCCTTGCGGATCGAGAGAATGCCGACGAGAGTCCGACCATCCTTCAACTTAACTTCCGATTCCCAAGAGAAGTTTGAAGGCATGTCGGTCCCCGGCATCATGACGGCCGGGTTCTCCAACCAACGGCGGGTCCAGGGCGCCTTCATGCGTTCACCCATAAGATAAAGCGGCGGAGCATTTGCCTGCCGATCATGCTCTGGGTCCCCAATGGCGTGACACTTGACGCACGTCAAGTGCTTGAAGAGGGTCCGGGCATGAGAGAGCTCGGTCTGATCGAGAGACTCGAGTTTCTCTTCCACGTAGGGCTCCGGCTGTGACATGAGTGCACCAAAGAAGCGTACCAGCTTGGCGATTTCCCGAGGGCTCAGCCGGAAAGTCGGCATCCGAACCTCAAGGTAGTCGCGCATACCGTTTTTGTACAAATCGCTGCCGTCCAATGCCGGATTCTCAAGGAATTCAGAGAGCCAGACCGGGTTGGTGCGAAAGCCCTGCCCAACTAATGTCGGCGGCGGAATGATGTTTTTGCCGTCGCTCCTGGTCTGGGTGTAGATAGGGAGGCTCCAGAGGACCGGCTCTACACCTGGCTCGAACTGGTGACACCCGACACAATTGTACTTCTTCACGACCCACCAACCGTCCTGGATGGCTTTCTGGCGTGAGTCTGGGTTGTAACGGAACGACTGCGGGATCTGGCTGTCGATGCTCCCCATCAGGAAAGTCGTGACAGCGGTAATCTCCTTATGATCGAATCGGAAGTTCGGCATGCGGAGATTCTCGAGCGGATCCTCGAAGAATTTGTTTTGACCGAAGAAGGCAGGTTCGCTCAGCTTGGTCTCGATGAAGTCCTTGTGGGTGTATCGCCCTTCCTTCTTGAAATCGTGCTCTACACGGCCGAAATCAAGACGCTCCTTCGGCTTCGAACCCTCGGTGGTCAACTCGGTTCCGATCCGCCCTTCATCTTCCATACCTGGAATCGCGTGACAGCCGGCGCACCCAAAATGGCGTGTGAGCTTTTTCCCTTCGGCGAAGAGTGACTTGTCGTCGAGCTTGGGATTATCTGGGAAATCTGACCCCTTCTTGCGACTGAACAGGTAGGACGCGATGTCCTCTGAGTCCTGATCGGTCAGGCGAAGGCTGGGCATGATGCCGCTGTCCGGCTGCTTGATCCACTGCACGATAAAGTCGTAGTGAGCCTTGTCGCCAATACGCGAGAGTTCGGTCGCAAAACCATCTCCCATGGGTTCGCCGTCAGGCACCTCGATCGTATGGCACCCAAGACAGCCACGAGTCTCAAAGAGGTCCTTGCCCCGCTTGATATCACCCTTTGAGGCGCTTTTGGAAGGAAGACGGGTGGAAGCCTGCCACAGGAACGCTGCGATCGCTTCGGCCTGCGCCTTTTCCATGCGAAAGGTCGGCATGTTGGTGTGTGGCTTGAACTTCTCTGGCTCGAGAATCCATGGCACGAGGAACTCCGGCTTCAGCTTGGCACGGACGTTTTTCAGATCTGGCCCGACCTGTTGACGCTCCATCTCAAGCGAAGCGTGATCCTTGTTGAGTTCGGCGAGAATCGTGTCCAGCGCACTCATCTGCAAGTCGATGACTTGACGATCTTTGGCACCTTCAGTCAATTCGCGGTCGAGTTGCAGCCGCTTGCGCGACGCCGTCTTGGCGATGATTTCCTTCTCAGTGAGCTTCAGGTTTTCAGGCTCGGTATCGAACCCCTCGTAACGGTGGCAGCCCCAGCAACCCTTCTTGTAGAAGAGCCACTTGCCGTCGTTGATGACGGTAGCGTGCTCCAGTCGCAAATCATCGCGGTGACACTGAACGCACCCGGCCTCGATATTCTCCGATGGATGCAGGCGCCACAACCAGTGCTTGTTCTGGCCATGGGCATGCTTGACATCAGAAATGCTCCGACCATTCCCGCCGTGACACATGGAACATCCGAATCTTGAGGGGTCGTGAATCTCAAGCAGCTCACGCCTGGGGTGACTGCCAAAGGCCGCGAGAAAGGGACTGTCCTCAAAGTCATCGGTAGCATCAGCGAGATCCTGAGGCGTGAACTCAAAGGGCTCGCGCGTGCCGATGTGGCAGGACTCACAACGGTCGACCCAGTCAAGTTCGCCTACATGAATCTGCATGATCTTGCCATTGGGCAAGGGCCCCATGCCAAAGCCCATGGGCTCGGCCTCGGCGCCGACGTTGCGGGCATCAATCGACTCAAGTCGCTTCAAGACACCTCCCGGCCGAGGACCGACGAGATTGTCCGCCACGATGGAATCCATAATAGCCTGATACTTCTTGACCAGCAGCCCATTTGACACCTTCGACATTTGCAATTCGGCCTTGCGTGCCTGGGCTGAAAGAAACATCTCCTTCAGTGCGCCGAAGCTGACGGAGCTGTCCTCATCTTGACCCTCTGCGTCCAGCAGTGTGACCGTATACGGCCCCTTGTTGAGTCGCTCCATTTCGGACCAGGCTTCGGCCTTCGAGGTTTCGTCGATGGCCGTGTCATACAGATAGGTGTTTGCAGAGTGCTCACTGCGCACCACCTTCAGCGTCTCATTCATGCGCGAGATGTTCTCGTTCAATCGCGAAAGCTCTATGTCTATGGGCACATAGGCTGCATCTCGAATGACAATGTTGCTGTCGCGCAACTCAAGGGCGAGCTTGAAGTCGTCTCGCTCATGAATGGCGGCAAGACGTGCCTCCTGTTGTGGCAGGAGATTCTTCTCAAGGAAGTTCCCGTAGACCGAGATGAATTCCTCTTGGTACGCCTTGTAGGGACGACGCCAAATGAACTCGTCATACATGGACACGATGAATGACACCATCAGCACGGCGGTGGCCAGGAAGATGGGCTTGCTCAAACTGCGTGTTTGAATCGGGTCCTTCGGGACAGGCTGCTTGTCAGCCATAGGATTTCGCTCCTCACGACTACCGACTCAACGTCGGCTCGCTTTTCAATCGGTCAGGGTCAGATATTGAACCAGGGGGTGACAAGTACATATTTCACGGTGAAGCTCAGGCGAAGAAACATCTTCACCGGAAGCGCCAGCATGGTGATCATGAAGAATTGCAGGTGGGCATACTGAATGATGCTCATCCGCTCGAGCGCCTTAGGCAGGCACTTTTTCAGGAACGCATGGAAAAGGCCGGCAGTAACAGCGCAGAAAACACCGATGACGGCAAAACCAAAGAGCGCCTGTGCCAGCGCGCCTTCAATGCCAAAGATGTCATGAAGATCTCGGTTGACTTCATGAACCACGCGCAGGTGATCCCACGTTTCACCCGGCCAGAACCACATCCAACCTGGACCGCGCATGAAGGTCCCGATAATGACCATTGAGCACCATAGCCCGAGGAAGCCAAACAGGAACGTTCCGATAGCAAACTTCCGCTGCTTCCACGTGTAGTAGCCATTTCCCAGCGGGTTGACGTCAAGGAATGGGATGGCCATAAGGCCGCCGAGAATGATCCCAGGCAGCACGACCCCTGCAATCCATGGATCAAAGTAAACGAGCATCTCTTGAAGACCGAGGAAGTACCACGGGGCCTTCGACGGGTTCATGGTGAGGCTTGGGTTTGCCGGCTCTTCGAGAGGCGCGTCAAGGAAGACGGACCAGAGGATCATGAAGGCTGTGACGATGATCGCCGCCAGAAACTCGATCTTCAGCAGGTACGGCCAGACACTGACTGTCTTGTCCCACTTGGGATGGTGCGGATAAGTGGTCCGATGATGGGTCTTTGCCATCTCCGGGTCTTTCTCCAGCGCGTCAATCAACTTGTCATTGGCGCGAGCGTTCTTCCATGTCATGCGACAGTAGAACGTCATCAGAAAAATCAGCAGGACAATCGGAACATTGTCGGGCAGGCTGATCTGTTCCCAGAGCTGATGCCAGTCCATTTCAAACAGGAAGGTCAACATGATTCAGCTCACTTCTTCTTCTTGATTGATTTAATTTCACTGTCCAGCACGACGGGAGCTGGACCGGAGATGGCGCCATCCTTGCGAATGCGCCAGAAATGCACGATCATGAGGATCGTTGCGATAATTGGAATCGCGATGCAATGCCAGATGTAGGCACGCAGCAGAGCGTTTGCATCCACGATGGAGCCGCCCAGCAAGGCGAATCGCACATCATTGAACGCCGTGATCCCCAATTCAGGTCCAAACGGCCCTTCATGCCCCAGAAGCGGCGTTGCACGTGCCATGTTGGTGCCAACCGTGACAGCCCAGAAACCCAATTGATCATCCGGCAACAGGTAACCCGTGAAAGACAACAGCATTGTGAACAGCAACAGCATGACGCCAATGCCCCAGTTGAACTCACGCGGCGCCTTGTAGGAACCAGTCATGAAGACACGGAACATGTGGAGCCAGGTCGTAATAACCATGGCGTGAGCCGCCCATCGATGCATGTTTCGCAGGACATTGCCAAACGGTACATCGTTCATCAGATACAGGATATCTCGAAACGCCTGCACCTTCGACGGATGGTAGTAGAACATCAGCAGCACACCCGTGAGTGTGAGAATGATGAACAGATAGAAGGTGATGCCTCCCATCCCCCATGTGAAGTTGTAGCGGACGGCGTTGCGATTGACGCGAGCGGGATGCAAGTGCAAGAACACGTTGGAGAGAACGGCCAGGGAACGATTCCGTGAGGAGTCGTCCAGCTTGTGGCGGAAGATAGACTTCCAAACCATGCTGTCCTTCATCTTCTTGTTCAGCTCATCCAGCTTGGATGGTTTCTTGTCGGCCATGGGTGTTTCCCTTGTCCTTCACGCTCTATGTGCGAAGGAGAGCTCCATCGGAATCGAATTGATCGGCTCGGAACAACCGCAGTTTGTCGACGACCATTTCGCCAGAGGCGTTGAGCTCGACAGAGCAGCGATCCAGAGGACGAGGCGCGGGCCCCTCGAAGTTAATACCTTCAGCGGTAAAGCCGCTGCCGTGACACGGACACTTGAACTTGTTCTCTACACCCTTCCAGTCGGGCGTGCAACCAAGATGGGTGCACTTGGCGAGAACAACGAAGATGCCTTCGGTGTTCTTCACGACCCAGATGCGCCGAGATGCCTGCCATTTTGTATCCACACCAATTTCATAATCAGTTGGGTAGCCGATGGTGAACTTGGTCTTCGGCTCGAACAGTGTCCGAGGGAAAAAGAACTTCATCGCCGCAAAGAGGTTAAGCGTTAAGAACCCTGCCATCATGTGAAGGACCGCATCGCGACGACGCATGCGAACGCGATCGACACGCTTCTCATCTTCGTCGGCATTGCTCAGGCGCTTCTTGGGCTTCGTCGGTTTGGACGCCAGAGGGTCCAGCGCCCTCGGTGTCTCTTCCGCTGACTCTGGACTGGTGGTTTCGTCTGCCATCTCAGCTCTTCTCAAATTCAGTTACACGGCCTGCAACACGTTCGGCCAGGGAAGACCCTGCGGATCAATGGCACCAACGCCCTGAATGACGCGGACGCACCGATCCCGTTCCAGAACCCGCTGGCCGCATATTTGTAAGCGCAGGGCCTGTTTTCTTCAAGGCACGCAAAACTGCGGCGGTCTGTCGCACCGACCGCTCAGATGTTGCACGCAGGGGTCTCGCGGTTAGAATCACCCCGCTTTGGGCTCTTCTGAAGACCCTAGCACCGAAAGGGCCTTCCTGCCACCGTCAAGCAGCAGATCCGCCCTTTTATTCGCCGGCTACGAATCGACTATCAGAAGGGAGCAAGAGCGTGGCACAAGCAACGGTCGTCAACACCTCCAAGAATGCGTTTGGCATGAGCATGGGCAAATTCGCCATGTGGTCTTTCATCGCGTCCGATGCGATGGGCTTCGCAGGCCTTTTCGCAGCCTTCGTCGCCAGTCGCGCCAGCGGCTCTGTTTGGCTCCTTCGCGGCGGCGAGTGGATGCAGGGCTGGCCCAATCCCGTCGAAGTCCTGAATATCTCGCTTACTGCGCTGAACACGTTTATTCTGATCTGCTCAAGTGTGACCATGGTCCTGGCCCTTGCAGCGTGTCGGCAAAACGACCGCAAGAAGACGCTCATCTATCTCGGATGCACGATCATCTGCGGCATTTTCTTCCTCGGAGTACAGGCCTACGAGTATCAGGCTCTCTTCCACCACGGGATCGTTCCCTGGGAAGACAATTTTTGTGGCACATTCTACGCCCTCACCTGCTATCACGGCTTTCACGTGCTCTCCGGTGTAATCTATCTGATCTGCATTTTCATGGGCACCTTGAGAGGCCGCTATGACGCCAACAACTCCAGTCCCATCGAGATCGTAGGCCTCTTCTGGCACTTTGTGGATCTTGTGTGGATCCTGCTATTCACCTTTGTGTACCTGTTTGAGCCGATTGGGCTCTCGGACACCTGGTAGGAGCTGAACCATGACAGACAGTGCACGCATCGAAAAACTGGAAGCCAAGATCCAGGAAATCATGAGCCGTGGCGCGTACAGCAGCTCACCTGCCTGGAAGCAGGAAGTTGCCGAAGATCGCCTCCGGATTGAGGCCCTTCGCGCAGGCAAGGCAGTGGCGCGTACGACTTACGAGCGGCCCACGATCAAGTCGGAAGACGGTGCCTCTCCTCCGCCGAAGGTGGTTGTGGCCGACGAGCCGGAAGACACCGACCATGACCACAGCATTCGCCCTTACATGGTGATCTTTGTGTGGCTCATCGTTTTGACCGCCTGCGAGATCGGAATCGGCAGCGTCGTCAGTGGTATCAAGCTCTGGGTTGCCCTCACCGGCATGGCTGTGGCGAAGGCACTTTTTGTCGCGCTCTACTACATGCACCTGAAAACAGAACAGGCTGTCATCAAGGGGCTGCTCATGCTGCCAGTCGTTCTGGTTGGCGCTCTCTTCGTGCTGGTCGTCCCCGACGCCATGAATTTCCTTGAGAACTACTGGTAGGGACGATTTGCCATGATGCCCGACGCCACAGTTGACGCACCAAGGGAGACAGGATCTACCCTGCCGCCCCATGGCATCGACAACTCTGGTGGCGACGGTGACGGTGACGGTCACTGGCAACAGAACAACAGTGGCCCCCCCATCAGCATGCCCCGTATCGGCTTGATGTTCATCATCGCTGGTGCAGTTATGCTCTTCGCGGCCTTTATCACCAGCTATGTCGTCTTGCGCTTCAGTGCCGAGGCCTGGCCGCCCGCCAATACACCGACTCTGCCAGACACCCTGTGGTTCAGCACGCTGCTGATTGCACTTTCCAGTGTACCGGCACAACTTGCCGTGCGTGCAGCGCGTGTCGGTGCCACCAAACGACTCCAGGGCATGGTGATGACGACGCTGCTCCTGGGGTTGGCCTTCTGCGTCTTCCAGTCGATGGTCTGGAATGATCTGGTGCACGAAGGGCTCACCATGCGCAGCTCACAACTCGGTTCCAACTTCTATTGCCTGACCGTACTGCATGTACTGCATGTGGTGGGCGGCATCGCCTACCTGGGCGTCACGCTACGAGATGCGCTCCATGCACGTTTCACACCGCAGGACAATGAGCGCGTCGCCAACTGCATGATCTACTGGCACTTCGTAGGCATTCTCTGGTACACCCTTTTCGCTGCTCTCTTCTTGATCTGAGTGGCTCACGCCGCGACATCCAATGCCTCTGAGCAGTTTCTGGTAGTCTCTGGACGAAATGCTCCTACCCCTTCGCGAGGCCCACCATGAATCGTCCGCTGGCCTTTTTCTTCGCCGTGCTCTTCGTATTGACGAGCAAACTCCTTTCCGCACAGGCACCGATCAATGTCCTGATCATCGATGGCAGGAACAACCACTCCTGGCAAATGGTCTCCAAGCACCTTCATGGCACACTGCGGATGTCCGATCGCTTTCGTGTGTCGATTGCCACAGCACCTCGGAACCAGACGGACTTTGCCAAGTGGCTACCCAGGTTTGCCGACTACCAGTGTGTGGTTTCGAACTACAACGGGCCCCTGTGGCCAAAGGCCATGCGCGAAGCATTTATGAAATACATGAATGACGGCGGTGGGTGCGTCTTCATTCACGCAGCCAACAATGCTTTCAGTGGTTGGACTGAATACGACCAGATGATTGGCCTCGGATGGCGCGATGCAAAGTACGGCTACGGGGTCGTCATCGACCCGGAAAACAACCGCATGATCCGCGTGCCGATTGGCAAAGGGCGAGGTGCCGGTCACGGTCGCAAGCACCCCTTCGCCGTCACGACTCGCACACCCCATCCGATCACCAGAGGGCTTCCCAAGGTCTGGCTTCACGGTTTTGACGAACTCTATCAAGGTCAACGAGGTCCAGCCGCCGACATGACGGTAATCCTCTCCTCTTTCGCCGATCCAAGGACAGGCGGCAGCGGTGAACATGTTCCGATGGTCTGGACGATTCCCGTTGGCAAGGGTCGTTCAGTGGTCTGCTTGATGGGGCACCATTGGAGAAAGCAAGCCCGCACCGATGCCCTTCGATGCATCGGATATGAGACAATCGTTGAACGGTCCACCGAGTGGGCCGCAACAGGTGCCGTCACTTTGCCAAAGCCTGCGCGCTTCCCTACCGCCACAAAAACTGAGTTCTTTGACTCGACTGCACACCTGCCCATCGAGACCCCCTCCCCCGGCATTCGGTTCCGAGTGGCGTGCGTTGGTGACAGCATCACGTTCGGCTCAGGCATCAAGGATCGTTCAACCAATTGCTGGCCAAGCGTTCTCGGTCGCAAACTCGGTCCGCCGTTTGATGTGGGAAACTTCGGCGTGAGCGGTGCAACACTGCTCTCCAAGTCCTCGCAACCCTACGTCGGGCAACAGGCATGGAAGGACTCACTCGCCTATGATCCCCACGCCGTCATTCTCATGCTGGGGACCAATGACACGAAGGTAGGCGACAAATTAAACGCCGACGCTATCGAGGCTGACCTCAGTGCGTTCATTGATACTTACCGCGCTCTCAAGACCAGCCCACGCGTTTTTCTGGTCTTACCCCCGCCGATTTTCGCAACCCGTTGGGGCATCAACGAGAAAACCCTGACAGAGATCGTCATTCCTGCCATTCGTAGAGTGGGGCGTGCACGAAACTGCGCCGTCATTGATCTGCACGCACGCATGAAAGGGAGCGACTCGCTGTTTCCTGACTCGGTACATCCCAACGCTACAGGAGCGGCCAGGATGGCTGCCATTCTCCATGGCCGAGTTTTCTAGCGACGCACGATTTGGTGCGACCGATTAGCTACTGAATCAAGGAATCCTGGCCTCCTGATGCAGCGAGGATCGGATTCGATCATGACTACGGGTCCGAAGTCTGCAGCCACCTCATTGAAGCGATTCTCGATCATGGACATGCGATAGCCTGCATTAGACGGGGACCTCTCTCAGAAAATTCAGGCAATGGTCAGTGCAGTACTTTGGTGTCAGAATGGCCTCAAGAGGAGCCATTGACCCATGCAGCCGAAAAGCGACTCGAAAGCGAACCGTCAGATCATTTTCATGCTGGTGGCAACCCTCGCCGTAATCGGTGCCTCATGGGGTAGTTGCTGGTATGGTGCCCCCATGTCTGATGGGGCCATTGCAAAGGCCCTGACTGGCGAGAAGGGCGAGCAGGAAATCCAGCGCGCTCTCAGTAACGTCGTCAACCGCATTGAAGAAAGTACGGATGGAGGCGAATCCTTTTTTCCGGCTGTGCTCGCTCTTGAGCACCACGAAACCGTGCAGATTCGCGCCACGGCTGCGTGGACAATGGGGGCAGCCAACGAACACGCCCCTTTCACTGACGCACTCCAACGGATGATTCAGGACACATCGGAAGTTGTCCGACAAAATGCGGCCCTGGCGCTCACTCGGCACAACCAGACCATTGGCCGCACAATTATCCTCGGAATGCTCCTTCCCAGCGTGACCCGCGCACCCCATGCAGGAGAAGTTGTTCAATTGGTTCGAAAGGACGAGATCCTGCGAGCCGGCATGCGCGTTGCTCGAGTCGTCGGCGAAAACGGGTTGGAGACCGACATTACCTCCCCGATCAATGGCACGGTCAAACGGACAGATGTAGGATTGGATGACACGGTTGCCGCTGGTGCCTCAATGGTCGTGATTCAGCCAGTGGATGCTCAGTACTTTCAAGCCCTGCGAGCTCTCATGAAAGTGGGTGAAGTCAGTGATCTCGCCGCCATCAACCAGTTTACCGACCGTGCGGGCCGATTGTCTGAAGAGGTACAACTTCAGGCAAAAGCACTTAAGCAACGTCTTGAAGCTCTACAATCGCGCTGACAATCGAAGGGACCATTATGCAACGCTATTCTGTTCAGTGGCTCACTGTTCTTCTGTCTGCACTCACCCTCATCGGTGGTTGTTCGTCTTCGTCAGGATGGACCCGAAACACTCGCGAAGGAGACGCTCTTCGTGACGAATGGCTCATTGGCCGCTGGGATGCAGACGGTGAACGCACCAACGAGGCCAACGGGTTCGACGGCATCAAGGCTGCGCCATCCGATCTTTGGAATGAGCTCTTTGGTCGCAGCTGGCGCATGGAGACAGGGGGCGTCCTCCACTTCGGCGGTCGCTTGAGCTCCAAGCGTGGAACCTGGCGTCTTGACGGCGCCGACCACCTCATCCTCGAAGAAGAAACCGGCGGTAAGCGCCACTCCTTCCGCTGTCAGTTTCGCGACAGCTACCTCTACCTCAAGCGAACAGACAACCGCTACCTTGTCATGTCCCGCGGTAAGTTCCTCGGCCTGTAGGCCTCAGGGTGGGAGGGCGACGCCTCGCCTCATTCCAAATGGAGCGCAGGCGACTCGCCTGCTGGGGAGATGCGCTCTAAAAGGGCAATTCGCCATTCTCAGATTCCCACTCAGCTGTGGGGATCATCATGATGGAGTCCCAGGGACAGCCGTCAAGGAAGATGTCGGACGGGCCCTTGGTGATACAACGGCGGCAACCAATACACTTGAACGGGTCCACCCAAATGTGGCCAGCCAGGTTGTCGTCGGTCTCAACCAGATTCATGCAGTCGGCGACCGGACAAAGGGGCATGCACACCGGCGATCCAGCGCAACCGGTACAGGAATCGAAGATAACAGCGATTTCCTTGGGTTTCTTCTTGCGTTGGGTTGTCAGCAGATCAGCCATTTTTTCCTCGTCTTTCGGCAACAGAGCCACAGGCTTCCTTAGTTGAGATCATATGGCCTCAATCTCACAGCACAAACTGCGACGGATTGTCGCTGTCGGCGCCCAATCAACCGATGAGGTAGCGACTACCGCTTTTTTCGCTTCCCCTGGGCCAGGATCGCCTGAAAAGTCCGCACCCAGACGTAGCAGGAACGCTTCGCGCCCTTCTTGACGCGCTGCGACATGACTGTGCCCTTCAACACAACTGTCCGTATTTTGTCCTGCCGACGGAGTTTCCGAAGAGTCTGGACCAGATGAGGGTTGTCTCGGCGGACGACATAGCACACTCCACCGTCCTTGAAAGACACTGATGCCCGATTCCAGCGCTGGAGCTTGGTCGTCAGTCGATCACCTGAAACTCGGATCTGGATGTTGTGGCCGGCTTCGCTCCGACCT
>PVBE011237517.1_pt1 | contig 34957 bp, 24 predicted proteins | sample 1631181 | NCBI WGS metagenome assembly PVBE01 (sample SAMN08397723, study PRJNA350692) | Marine metagenome, whole genome shotgun sequencing project. | isolation source: water | place: Pacific Ocean | collected 2012-04
AGGTAGTTGACGACCGCCACGATCTCTTCGTAGGTAAGTTTTGCCGGGGCGCTCGTGGCCGCCGGCATTATGTCGGCATACCCTTCCACCAGGTAGGCGCCCGGCTCGTAGAGGGCCTGGGCCAGGTATTCGACCAGGTCGCCGGGTCCTCCATCTACGCCCTGGGCCCTTCGGGTGGCCAGGCCGGCCCAGTTTGGCCCCCGGCCTCCCCCTTGAACCCCAGACCCGGGCTCGATCGTGTGGCAGGCCAAGCAACCCCGCTGGAGCGCGATGGTCTGGCCGACATCCGCCAACTGGGCCGGGGTCATGCTCGCGCCGATGTCCTGTTTCTCAGGGGGGTCCCATTCCGTCTGAGGTATCCAGTTGGCGAACCAGACGAAGAACCCAAGGATAATCAGGGCCGGGGCGGTGGCCACCGCGTACTGCCGAACTCGCGTCATGCCCGCTCCCCCGCAGCCTGCAACCGCTGCCCTCTGCTTGCCTCGGCCTCTGCTTCAACCACCGGGTCCCTTCCCATCATGCCGGAGATGGCGAAGGAGACGGCCAGCAGGGCGAAGAAGATCAGAGTAATCAACGTTATGACGATGGCGGCCTCGCCGAGAGACGGAAGACCAGCCCCGGCGGAGGTGTCTTCCATGATGCCGAAGACGTGCCAGTTGAGGCGGACGCCACTCCTCGCGTAGCCCATGAGCCCCATGAGCCAGACGATGACGAAAGCCAGGGCTATGAGCACGTACTGGCCCCGCTGGGGCATGCTGCCCCATCGCACCGCGGCCACCGTCTGCGACCCCCGCAACAGGAACACGTCCAAGGTAAAGGTGAAGGCGATGCCGATCATGAGGACCACGATCTGCAACACAGACGTGTCGATCCGCGTTTCTGCCGAGGAAAAGTAGCCGACCACCCCCAGTACCGTGATAGCCACTGCGGTCAAGCCCAGAGCGCCCCACTGGATGATGTTCCCGGTGCGGCTCCACGGAACGGTCAGAACCCGCCCGGCCCGGCGGTAGAGGAGGTAGCTGGCGTAGAGGACCACCAGGATCAGGGTGACGGCGATCATCTTGGGGGCCATAACCCCCAACGCCCCCAGGATGGGGTGGAAACCGCCGGTGGACTCCTCAATGGAGGCCGCCATGGTGTGGGGGGTCGCCCACACCATGAACCCGACGATAAGGACGACGTTGAAGACGGGGGTCCACTTCCGCTGGGCCTCAGAGCCGGGGATGCGGATGAGGCCCAGCCAGGCGTAGTAGGCCGCGCCGATGAAGAGGACGGCGATGACGATGGCCTGGATTATGAACAGCCAGGAGAGAACCCCTCCCATGAGGGTCACACCGTAGGTGGCAGAGTAGGAAAACAGCTCGAAACCGAAATAGTAGCCTACAAAAGGCAGGAAAAGCATGGTGAACAGGGCAATGAGGTTGCCGGTGTACCCCATCCAGTCGTAGAAAGCCCGGTCCTCTTCCCGTTCCGCGGCAATGAACCGGTAGGCGGCGTAGGCCCCTGCCAACAGGGCGCCGAGGGTGATGTTGGCCACCAGCCGGTGGATATTGAGGGGCATCCAGCCCGGGTTCCACACGGCGTTATACAGGCTGGTCAGGTTGCCTACCTCGTCCACGCCGCCGGGGGTCATCATAAAGGTGGCCCAGGAGTCGGCGGTGAACAAGATGGCGGTGCCAAAGATGTTCAGGGCCAGCCCGAGCAGCAGGTGGATCCATTTCTTGTTGCCTTGAAGCTGGTTCCAAGAGTAGTAGTAGAAATAGAGGGAAAAGGTCTCGGCGAGGAAAAACAACGGGTAAACCCACATGGTGGGCCCCATAATGTCCGTAAGGTAACCCATGAAGCGCGGGTACAGGGTAAAGAGCAGGATAGCCATCATGGCACCCAGTATCGCCGTGATGGAAAAGGCCGGGGGCAGCAACCGGGCCATCTCGTGCGCCAAGCGGTCGAAACGCTTTTCCTTGCGGCGCCAGCCCATGAACTCGATGACCAGGGCGAACATGGGCACCGCCAGCACGAAAGCGGCGAAATTCAAGTGGAGCTGGGCCGCCATCCACACGGCCAGCCGGCTGCCGACGCCCGCAAGCTCCCGGTATTCTCCGGTAGGTGCCGGCCCCTGGGCCCAGACAGTCCCCGTCCCCAGCAGCAGCAGCAGGGCCGCCAGCGACAGTGCTAAAAAGAGCTTCCACGTCCGTTTGACGAACATCATCCAACCCCGATTAGGTTATCTTTGGAGCCGTTTTAGTGCTTTTTTTCACAAGCGCGCCTCGTTAATTCCCCTGGATAGTTGCATTTGGGAGACGCCCCGGCTTATTTGGGCGCCGCAAGCCCTGACTGGCTGTTGATGAACGCAAGAACGTCATCGAGCCGCCTAGTGTAAGCCAACTTACCGGTCTGCACGTGGGTCACTCTCCAGCTCCACACCGGGTCTGCTTCGACCTCTTGTGATTCAAGCCAGACCGTCAAAACAAAGGACACTCCGAAACCCCGGGACCCCGCTTCTTTGCTGCGCCTGGGCCCACTTTGTGATACTTTTTCCGCACCGGATCCTTCCATCTGGCTCACGCGCGGCGGCCACGAGTTTTGTTTTTCCCTGATCCAGCCCATGAGTTAATAAACGGCGCTTCATGGCCCGGGTCGCCGCAGCCTTTCAACGCCGGGCCGCACTTTGTGATGCATTTCTCACACTCAGCCCTTAAACCCCGCTTAAATATAACTGCCAAGATTTCTGCCCGCAATTCTGCTGGACAAGAGCGACTTCTGGTGCGGATTCCTTGCTGGGAGGCGCTTTCCTTGGGCTTGCCAGTGGTGGCAGCAGACTCTCTCTATTCCCAGGGCACTCGAAGCCAAGCCATGCCTTGGGATGAGAGTAGTATCGGGGCGTACAGCCGCGGCTCACAACGAACTATCGCCTCAAGCTGCTCGATGTAGTCCTGGGCTCGGGCAAACGCTTCCTCATCATCAGAGAGGGCCACGAACGCCTGAAAGTCGTCCAACGCGGCGCTACACTGGCCGCCCAGCCACCGGGTGACACCTCGAGCGAAGTAAGCATGTCCGCTGTGCGGCTGGAGGACGATGACGTGATGGAAGTCCTCCAATGCCCGTTGAAACTGCCGCAACTGGAAATAAGAGAGACCTCTGAAGTAATAGGCTGCCCACCAGCCATCATCATTCGGCCCGATGGCGACGGTGTAGTTCCGTATGGCCTCATCAAACTCTCCTTGCAGCCGGTGGGCTTCACCCATTCCCTCGTAGGCGGTAGAGGAGGAGGACCCCAGGGAGATGGCCCGGTGGTAGTCCTGGTCCGCTTGGGCAAACCGGCTTAGCTGTAGGAGAACATGACCTCTTTTCATGTATAGGCGAGGCGTTTCTCGAATCTCTATGGCATTGGTGTAGTCCTTCACGGCTTTCTCGTGCTCACCGAGCATGTAGTGGGCCTTGGCTCGGCCCACGTAGGCTGCCGAGTCGGACGGCTCGACGGCGATGGCCTGGCTGTAAGCGCTGACGGCCTCCTCCCAGTTCCCTAGAAGGGCCATCCGGTCCGCTTGCTTGGAATAACGCCAGAGGTCCATCCGGGGCTTATCATCGTATTGGAGGGAGGCATCTCTTGGGACGGTTGTCCCATCGGGCAACCCGACGTCAAGGGGTGTGGGTGACAGGTACTGGCTCTCACCAGCTCCTTCGTTTGGTAACGGAGATCCCTCCGATCCACAGCCGCTGGCGGCGGCCCAGACCACCGCAAGGCTCAGCAGGAGCGGTTGCCAGGCTTGTCGGAGCTTTCCAGCTTGCGCCTGATTCACTCCCATGATCCCTCACAGACGCGCGGTGCGCGGAAATACATCGTAGGAAATACTGAGCACTCGTTTAACCCGCACTAAGGTGCCGAATACTTTGTCAGACTTACTTGAGGCTTATATCAGGGGCAAAAAAATGCACCCGCGAGGCAGCGGGTGCATCATTGGGCGCGGACCGGGAAGTGCCTCAGCGTTCGCCGAACTCCCGGATGAAGAAGCTGAGTTCTTCGGTTTCAGGCAGCGGACCAACGTCCAATTCCCGGAATAGAACCTCACGGCATATCTGGTATTGCCGCAGCGCCTCGTCGCGCCGGCCGGTTGCCCAGAGGGCTCGCATAAGCCCTTGGTGGTTCTCTTCCCTCAGGGGATCAATATTTAAGGCTCGCCGGTATGCTTGAACACTTTTCTCCGGGGCGCTTTCCTCCATGTGGAGGCCAGCGAGTCTTCTTAACGTGGCTAGAAACATCTCCTTGAGGACCTCTCGCTCCTCGCAGCACCACTCTGCGTAGGACTCGTCCTCGAGAAGGTCGCCACGGTAGAGGTCCACAGCCGACTCGTAGGCATCGATAGCCGCTGAAGGGTCTCCCTGTCGTTCCTGGCGCTCACCCAGGCTGATGTACTCCTGAAACTCCCGAATGTCGAGCCGGTATGGAGCCTCTGGGTTAAAGTAGTAGCGGTCACCGTCGTTGCAAATGAAGACCCAATTTTGGTCTAGATGCGAGGGCTCCACCAGCCTTCTCAGCGTGTGTGCCAGGACGTAAAAGCGGTTGGCGGCGGCCTCGGGGTCTGCCTCTGGCCACAGGAGTTCCTCCAGAGCATCCCGTGACACCCGGCGTCCACCGTTAATCAGAAGGATCTGGAGGAGGTTCATGGCCTTGCGCCGCTTGAGCATGTTGGGCACGGCCAGTTTGCCCTGCTGGTAGAGTTCGAAGGCCCCGAAGCAGCGGATTTCTAGGAAGGGGGAAACGGGCTTAGCCCGTGAGCTATGGGCTTTCGGAAGGGGCCCCTCAGGCGAAACTTCCGCGCGGGCAGAACCCTCTCTTGCCTCCTGGCTCAGCGTGTTGTGGAGACGCAGAATCCGTTCTTGATTTTGCAGATTCTTCCATGCCTGTCTAACAGTGAGAGCCGCTTGGTCGGCTGTGGTCAGCAAAGCTGCCATGTATCTGGTCGGAGGTGAAGGGCCGTGCCCGCCATACCCTATTTGGACAACGCCCACCTTTTCTCCCCCTACCAGAAGGGGTAGGCAGTGGACCACACCGCTGCCTACGGACATGTGCCGGCACCGCGAGGGCCATTGGTGTCTAGGCCCGTACAAAGTAACGCCCCGTCCTTCGGCCAGAGCCGGGCACATCGATGGGTCTTGGTCTTTGCTGTCAGGGCACGTCACCACCGCGAAATCGCCCTCTTTCACCCGCCGCACCAGTCCGCGGTTGTTCCAGTCGTACACGGCCAGCGCTCCTCCGGTGGCCTTCCCTATGAGCATCATCTGGCGCAACACGCCAAGCAGAAGGCCATCAAAGCCCTGTTCGGCGTCCGGAGGGACATCAAACGGACCAAGCCCAATGGTCTCTTTGCTCTGAGGAAGGCTTGCTTGCAAGGCGGTGCTAATCGGGCGGCTGGCCCAGTTGAGGAGGCGAAGAGCGCGAGCTGGGTCAAAGTCGAGGCGCCGCGCCGCCACGTTGAGAGCACCTATGACCCCGCCGGGACCGAAAAGAGGCACGCACACGTAGGAGTGAAACCCTTTATTCTTCACCTTCGTCCGGAGGAAACGAGGGTCCTCGGTGAGGCTCTGGGTAATGATGGGAGCCGCACCTCTTTGTATTAATCCGGGGAAGCCCTCGCCGGGGTGAAAACGGGTGATCTGTTCGAAAGAGTTCCTGAACGGGCCACGATAGGCTGTGAGGAGCATGTCACCGCCCCGCGGCTCTACCATGAACAATTCTGCTGCTTCTGCGTTGACCGCCTCACGGAGCCAGTCCAGAGCTTTTTCGATGCTTTGCTCAGGGCGGTCCGGTGACATGGAGGTTATGAGGGTTGTCAAGGCCGCCAGATCATGCAGCAGGCGTGCTGCGGAGGTCCCGTCATGGCCAGGTACAGAGGCAGCTAGATCGCCGGCTGCCGGGGTCGGAGGCCCTTGCCAGCGCTCGGATAGCGAGACAACGGCACCGCCCGTAGGTTCGGGAAGGGCGACAAGCTCGCCGATGAACCTCTTCTTCGAGGCTCCCTGGCTCGCCAGCAGCAGCGAACAGCGGGCCGTCAGGTGACCACTTTGGATAGCTTTGAATGCCGAACAGTTGAAACGGCAGACCGACTTGCCGAAGGTATCACTGCCCCGCACCACCTCATTACACGTCCGCCCCAGCGCGTCCTTTTCCGAAACGCCCAGGGTAACGAAGGCCGCGTAGCTCCATGCGACGACCCGTTGCCGGTCGTCAATCACGAAGGTCGCCTCCGCTGGGTGGACCGCTACCCCGGTTCTGTCCCCATTTCCTCCTCCCGGTGCTTCGGAAGGCTCAGGTCCAGCGTGGTTGTGTCACGCCTCATACCACGGGTTGAGCACCATTTCATACCCTGGTACGAGATGATAATAGTACCAGGGTGTGAGCAAACTCACAATAGGCGGAGCCAACAGGTAAGTGTTCAGACTTGAGGGGACGAACTTGATTTGCTGGCCTCCGCCCCGGCCGTTCCGCGCCTGGCGGCATTATGTTGGCACAAGTGAGGAACCCAAATCCCCTCGAATGTGAACAGTTACGCCAACAGGCACAAACGATCAACAATTGGAATGAAAAGGGTGGTCACCCGAAACGGTTTGGCTGGTATCGTGTCACCTTAGAACATTGCTGACCCGAGCCCCAAGAATCTGCCGGTGATGAATCCGCCGGGAATGACGAAAACGGCTCATGGCTATCGCTCGAAAAGGGAGCCCTTCATATTTGTGGATTTCGGAATTCCGGCTTGGCCGGAAAGACGCCGGAAAGACAATCGCAGTGAGGGGATGTCGCACAATTTCGCCGATGTAGAGCTATCTACAAAACAAGACACCAGGCACCAGGTGGATCCGGCGGATTCGCTCAGGAACCGGGGCCCTGCCCATCGTCTCCGGGTGCTCCGGCGGCGCCCTGGTCCGAGGGGCGCCGCCAGGGCATCCTGCCCATTTCGGACATCAATCCTTGGATTAGTTCCACTGTGACCACATCGTCTCCCCGGCTGCGGGCCCGTTCCTCTATGGCCCGCTTCACCCTCGACCGGATGAACCCCGGCGCCCGCTGAATCCGCGACTGGGCTTCGGGTGTCCAATCCAGCTCTCGCGGTGCGGCCGCCAAACCGCCAACAGGCTGATAGTCGCACCAGGGGTCTTCACCGAGGTAGTCGCCCGTCGTGGCGAAGGCACGAGCGCGGCAGCCGACGCACCCGTCCGCGAACTCGCACACCCCGCATCGTCCCGCAAGCTGGGGTCCGCGCAACGCCTTGAGGTGGCGCGAGCCCTCCCATATCTGCCGGAGGGTGTATTCCTTAACGTTGCCCGCCACTAGGGGCAGGTAGGGACAGGGTGTAAGGTCTCCTCTGGGGGTGATCCGGCAGTAGCTGGTCGCCGCCATGCAGCCCGCGCTTCCCAGCAGCGAGGAGCCCTGCTGAGCCGCTATTCTGGTGAAATGCGGGGCGCACCGGGCGCGGACCATCATTCCAGGGTAGTGGTTCTGGGCCTCCACCAGGTATTGGAGGGTCTGCTCGTACTGCCCCGGAGTGATGTCGGTGAGCTTTTCGCCCCGCCCGGTGCACACCAGAAAGTAGATCATGACGCCTTGCACCCCCCTTGCGGAGGCGAATTCGAGGAGCTGAGGTAGCTGCGCGCAGTTCCATTGGGTGACCGTGGTGTGCACCAGGACGCCGATGCCCGCCGCCTGGCATTGGTCGATTCCCGCGACGGCCCTGGACCAGGCGCCCGGAAGACCCCGGAATGAGTCGTGTTCCTCGGGGGTTATCGCGTCCAGGCTTATGCCGACGCTCATCACGCCGCTATTGGCCAGCCGCTTGGCCACCGTCTCGGTGATCAGGATGCCGTTACTTCCCATCACCACGGCTATGCCTTTCTTCGAAGCGCACTCGGCGAGGTCGTAGGCGTCGGCGCGGAGGAGCGGTTCACCTCCGGTGAGGATCAGCATTTCCGTCCCCATGTCGGCCATCTGGCCGATCAGGTCCAGCCCCTCGGCGGTAGTCAACTCATCCTTGCCCACCTTGGCGGCGGCAAGATAGCAATGGTCGCAGGCCAGGTTGCAACCCGAGGTTATGTTCCAGGAGATGAGCCGGGGCTTATACTCAAGAGTCTCGTGCACGCTCTCGCTTCCTAGTTAAGGATGGTGAAACCCGGCCCCGCCGCCCCAAGAGCCCTTGGCTTCCTCCACAAGCTCCGGGGTGATCTCGCCGGCCCCCTTCCGCTGGGCGTGCGCCTCAATGGCCTCGACCACCATCCCCCTGACAAAGGGCGGGATGCGCTCGATCCGCTCCAGGGCCTCGGCGCTCCAGCTCATCTCGCTGGTGGCCTTCTCCGAGCCGCTGGACCACTGATCGTACTTCTCCTCCATCAGGGCCACGGTCACTATCGCCTCTCCTCTTCGTTTGGCCAGGTGCTCCACCCTTTGCCGGGTTAAATCGCGCATGATGCCCTCGGGCACCCGCCCCAAACGGGCCGCTGCCTCCGGAGTCCAATCCAGGTCCTCAACGGTGGACCCGCCGGTTGGCTCAGGAGAGGGCCGGCCGCCCCGCTGGTGCCGGCCGGCATCCAGGGATTGCTCCATCGGGGGAGAGGGATCATTCCCACCACCCCCCATCTGAATCCCGATGGCGCCAGCCAGTTCCGTTTCGCCGGGATTCGTCAGGAGGCCCACCTGGGCCCCGCAGGTCTGGCAACTGAAGGTCATCGCTGGGGAGCCTTCATCGGGGTCCCTGTTCTCCAAGCGTTGCATCGGCGCGTCGCACTTTACGCAAAGGAGTTTCAACCGGGGCCTCCTTTCACCAATGACGGGCCACCGACGACCGGAGGTTTTCCGCCACGGCGGTCAACGCGCCGGCTATCGGCATCGAGCCGGTTTACGGCGCGTGGCCCTCTCCCCAATACCCGTGCATCGCCTCGGCCGCCCTAAGCAGCAATCGTTTGCCCGGAGCCGTGGTAGGTCCGGGGAAATGTCCGGGTCGAGAGTTCGGTGATTCTTGCAGGTCAACTATATCGTCTCTAACTTCAGAGAGCAAATGGTGGAAAATGGCATCGACGGACACCGCCTGGGCACCTGCCATCCCCTCTCAGGACCTATGCAATGCCCTTGCCTCTAGTGGGCCGGCAGCAATGATGGGACTGCGATACTCGACTAGGGGTCATCCCGGGCTGGGCTTGACTCAAAGTGGGACAAGCATGCTGCCCTGAAGGTGGTCTGCCGTGCCGGTCCAGCCCCAGCCCAGCCGGGAGCCAACAACACCTCGGAACCGTGATCTTTGGCTGAGTTCCACTCAACTTGACCTCGGTCTTGCACAGCTGGATCGTGACCTCTTCAGAATAAGGTCCCCTTGTTTGGTGTGGTCCTCCTATGGGTGTCCAGGCTCGGACCTTTCCACTACCCTTTTTTGACCTGAACTAATGTTCTACGAAAATGGAAGTTGTTTGTGCTGTCTCTCCTCGAGACATCGCCCCAACGGATTTGGCCGCAATGCATGACGCCGGAAGTACTCATTAGGCGAATCCGGGCAATCTGTACCTATCCGGGCGGTCACTGAAATCCTCCAGTTCGGTCATCCCGAAGTCCAATTCAGCTAGCAGCACGCATTCTGGGTCCACACAATCTGCAACCGCGTCAAAAACTTGCCAATCGGTTGTCGGTCCCCCACACATGACACACCCGTGATTGAGGTAGTCTATGATTATTTGGCGGGCAGTTTCTGATGGCAGCCTGCCCGTGTGGTACGAGAGGAACCCCAAACGGCGGAAATATTTGCCAGGAATCCGGATCGAGATGACTTTGGTAATTTGTGGTTCTGACATGGTAATTCTCCTCAGTTACAAAGTAATTTCTTAGAGTTACAAGGTAATCAGCGGTGGGAGTTGCTTAGTAATCGATATAATCGATTTGTTTCAGGCTGGCTCTTCGGCTGTTCTGGTCTAGGCATTTGCTGGGTGGTTCCGAAAAAGATTCTCCAGATGCTGTCGATGGAGGGAGAGTGGTCCCAGAAGTTTTGAGGCGGGGCAATGGGATCGGCAGCCGGGACGTTCGAGGAGAGTGGGCCTACGTTTCGCTAGAGTTGATACGAACGTAAGAATCAGACGCTAAGCATTACTGGCCTCCGCCTCAGGGTCGTCTGCAGGTTCTTGAACTATTTGCTCCCTGGCCGGTGCCTCGGCCCCTTGGTCAGGAGCGGAAAGCAGCCAATCGAATAACGCCCGCCAGGGCCCATCTGTCGCAGCTGGGCGAAGCTTTATGATGGGCGGTGGATTATTCGGTATATTGGGTGCAACCACGCATATAGGATAGCTAATGAGGATTAATTATTCAATTGGCGCTAATAATGAGATATATATCTATTAATAGTTGACAATACGCTTGTATCTGGCGATAATAAGGATGCATTTGGCAGACAACCGAGGGGGAGGCTCTCGTGCCACGACCGAAAAGCATCGCCTGGGAGAAGCGGCTAGCGGTGTTCCTCGACTACCGGCGAAGCCGCCAGAAAGTAAATCCGGTGGCCAATCGCCACGTTATCGCCCGTTCAACGGCCAGGGCCATTGTCAAAGAGTTCGTTGACATGGGCTTTTCGGAGCGGCCTCGGGCCAAGGTGTCAGAGGCTTTGCTGAAAGAGATGCAAGAGCAGCATCTCGGCAGCCTCGGCAAATTCACATGCGGGGAAGTGGGTTCCTTGAACCTCGGACCCGGCACCGAAAACGAGGTAGGACGGCAAGAAGCCTACGACGAGCCACTTCCGGCCTCCGAGGAAGCTCTGTGGCACCTCAGAGGCACCAGAGCCGAAAAGGTAATTCGGGAGGCGAGAGAAGCCGCCCGTGATTACCTGGGGCGTGAGTCCGAGGTGTGGCAGGACCTCCGGTCGGCCCTTGAAGAAGCATGCAAATTGCCGGAAAGTGAGGGTGCAATTGGCGATGACCCAGAGCCCCATCTGCTCCCGGCGCTAAAGCGCCGGCTACGCAACGCCTTTTTTGAAGGGGGTTTTCTGTCGGAACTCCCGCCTCCTAGTTGGCTGCAGTGGGAACTGGCACCAGACGACCCCAGGGTTCTCAGACTACAGGGAGAGCCTGTTGGCGTCGGAAGAGCAGAGGACCACCAGCGATGCAGAGAGGGAGTGAAGGCCTTTCTTGCTAATAACTTCCGAAAACATCAGAGGCGCTTCCTGGAGGTCTGGCAGTTGCGCAAGGACATGATGCTCGTGGGAGGGATTGTGGCGAAGGCCGTGGGGGGCGTAACGGAAGATGACATACGCAGGGGAATCTGTCCCGCGTGCCCATACCCGGAAGCAAGTCTGGAGCTGATTACAGGCCCTAGGGCAAGCAAGCGCCGTACAGAGGAGGATTGATGCTATGAAGGTCGCCGCAGTCTGGTGCAGAGTCTCCACCCATGACCAGCGGGAGCTGTCCCTGGACAGCCAAGAAATCGCTGTCCGAAAGGCGCTTGAGGCCCAGGGCTATGATGCTCCACCGCAGTACGTATTGACGGTGGATTGGTCGAGCCTGGACCTGATGTCTTGTCCTGAGTTCCGGTAGCTCCGCCGATGGATCGTTGACGGCACAATCCAGGCAATGGGTACTCTTGACCGGGACCGGCTCCAGGCACAAGGTCTGCAGCGGCTCATCTTTCTCTCGGAGTGTAGAGACAAGGGTGTGGAGATCATCACCGCGCAAGGTCCGCCCATGCTGGAAGGCGGTGAAGGGCAACTGGTGGAACTGGCCCTGGCCTTGGGTAAGGAACGGTCGGTTTTGAGGGCACAGCAGGGCGCACGCGATGGACTACGGGACCGGGCTCGCCTCAAGGGTCTACCGCCCAACATGAACAAGCCTTTTGGGATGCGGTGGGAGAGCAACCGGTTGGTGCCCGACGAGAATTATCCTGTCGCCTGCGAAGTGTGGCGCATGGGCCTGGCAGGAGGGAAGAAGATCATGTCCATCGCCAAGGAATTGACTCGGAGAGGTATTCTCACCCCGAGCGGCAAGCTCGGTTGGTCTGGCTTTTCAGTGCGGCACATCTTGAGGAACCGGACATACGCCGGAGTGATTGAGGCGCTCAAGACCGAGTCAGTCGAGCCCAAAGTTCGAAGGGCGGCTACGTATGGAAAGTCCGGCAGGAGGCTCCGTCCCGAAAGTGAGCGTATCCGGCTGGAAGGTCTGGTGGACCGGCCGATCGTCACCGAAGCCGAGTTCGGATGGATGCAGCAGCGGCTGAAGGAGAACCAGCGACTGGCGTTAAAGAACACCAAGCTCCGCTATTACCTGCTGAAGGGCATGATTCGGTGTGCCGCCTGCGAGAAGGCTTACGTCGGCGTCACCTTCAAGCGCCCCGGCAAGGAGTATTCCTACTACGTCTGCGGCGCCCATTGGAAGCGGCCTCTGCGGGGCGAGCTATGCCAGTCTCATAGTCTTGGAGCGGAAGCCATGGAGACGGCCGTCTTTGGCATGGTTGTGGACTTCCTCGATGGCCCTGAAGGATTTGAGGAAGAGATGCAGCGGCGGCGTGGGATCTCTGCGGAAAGCGAAGCGAGCCTGATTCGGGAATTGGAGTCGCTTAATCGGCAAGCTCGCGAAGAGCAGGAGGCCGAGGCCAGGGCATTCCGGCTGGCCTCCCGTGGAACGGTGAGCGAGGAAGTATTCAACCAGGAGATCGGGCTGATCCGTACAAAACAACGCTGGATTGCCGAGCAACAGGAGCGAGTGGAGCACCAGCTTGAGGACATTCAGCGGTACAGCTTCGACCCTCAGAGTATAGAGACGTTGCGCCAGCGACTGGAGGCAAGGTTGGCGGCGGCCACTCCCGAGGACCGGCGATTTGTCCTGGAGGCAGTCGGAGCCAATATAATCGTCCAAGCAGATGGAGCCTGGGAACTCGAACTCCAGGTCCCGCGTGAAGTCCCGACACCCGAGAGCGATTTACAAATAGTGAACAGCCGACCAGCCCACGTCACCATCCAGATTCACGTACGAGATATCCAGGTCCGCGGCCAGGGCCTCCAGGTCGTCTTCTTGGGCGCGGTCGCGCAGGCTTGCCAGCTTGGCGTGACGGAACAGGGCATCATCCTCCAGGTTGATCTTGGCATCCAGGGCCACCGCCCGGCCGTCGTCGGTGATGACGAGGGGGTTTATCTCCACCAGGGAGCAGTCGTTTTCGAGAAGCAGCAGGTACATTGCCTCCAGTATCTGGACCACCTCCCGGACCGGCCCCGGATCCAGCTGCAGCCAGCCGGCCAGCCGGCGGGACTTATAGGCTGAAATGCCCGTTCCGGGGTCGATGGGCTCGGTGTGGATATCCTCAGGGTTCTTTGCGGCTACCTGCTCAATATCCACGCCGCCGTTGGGACAGGCCAGCACCACCAGGCCGCGATACAACGGATCGATGGTAATGGCCAGGTAGACCTCCCGGCTGATGCTGGCCAGTTCCTCCACCAGCACCTGATTCACCTACAACCCCTGGGCGCCCGTCTGGTGGGTAACCAGGTTCTTGCCGAGCAGCTCTCCAGCGAGTTGTTCGGCTTCGTCGGGAGAGCGCACGACTCGGATACCCCCGGCCGTGCCCCTTCCGCCCGCGTGCACCTGGGCCTTCAGCAGCGCCTGGCCTCCAAGGTCAGCGGTGGCCCGCCGGGCCTCCGAAGGAGAACTGGCGACCGCACTGGCCGGAACCGGAATGCCGTAGCGCCGGAATATATCTTTGGCCTGATACTCGTGAATTTTCATCGATCCCTCTAAGGCTTCTCCGCGGAGGCGTCAACAGACAAGCCAGTCACGGAAGTCGGAGCGGGAAACCGTAGTTTAAGAGATTTTGACCACGCCGTCAACGCAGGCCACCAGGCTCTCTCTGTGGACAAAACAGTCGGGGCGTTGCATAATCCGAATCCATCAAGAGGCTTGACGATACCCCGCGGAGTCTGCCGCAAGCCCCTTCCGCAACGGGTCCGGCAAAACCGGTCCCACCACTCACCTGCCGGACGGTTTCCCGGAGGTTCGCGGCCGGACAAACCGAGGCCGATACCTCACCTGATCAACTCCCTTGGAGGTCAACGATGCCTGCCAGTGTTCGGTATAACAAGGTGATCGACTTATTAGAGCAGGACAAAACCGTCTTCTGTTCCGGCATGGTCTGGAACGGGAACCTGGACGACCTGACCTTCATCGCCGACTCAGACTACGACATGCTGATAATCGAGATGGAGCACCAGGGGTTCAGCCTCAACGACCTTCGCCTTTCCCTCCAGTTTCTACTGAATCGCAAGAGGATCGCCGGGCAGGGCAACCTCCAGGCGGACCCGGTCCCAATGGTGCGCATACCGCCTAACCTGCGAGAGCACAACCAGTGGGTGGCCAAGCAGGCCCTGGATACCGGCGTCTACGGCCTGGTTTTGCCCCACCTCAACACGGTGGAGGACGCCCAGGCGGCAGTGGTAGCGGCCCGGTATCCGCAAGTGCCGGGCGTCGCCGACTTCGAGCCTCAAGGCGAGCGGGGCTGGTGGCAACGGATCGCCCCCCGGTACTGGGGCCTGACTCCCCAGGAGTATTACGACGCCGCCGACCTCTGGCCTCTCGATCAAGACGGGAATATCCTGCTGATGGGAATCATCGAAGAACCGGAGGGGGTCAAGAACATCCGGGACATCCTGCGCCAGGCCAGGGGGATCGGCGCCATCTGGGCCGGACCGGGGGACATGTCGGTGGCCATGGGACATCGCGGCAACGCCGGCCACCCCGAGGTTCAGGAAACCTTGTTGAAGATACTGGCAGCCTGCAAGGACGCCGGGGTGCCCTGCGCGGTGGGCGCCGCGGCGGCCGAGGTGCCGATGCGCCTGGAGCAGGGTTTCAGAATCGTCATTACACCACCCGAGAAGACCACCCGGGGCCTGGCCGAGGGCCGCCGCCTTTCCGGCCGCTGAGCGTCCGCCGGTCGAATTCAGCCGGCCGAATTCAAATGGACTCAAACCCGGTCCACCGACGAACTCATAGCCTGCACCAAGAGCCCGCCCAGTAGCCAACCTCGGTGGTTCGACAGGCTCGCCACGAACGGCGGAAATCGGTTCGATTTGAGCGTATCGAAGGACCGAAAGTGCCCTCTTTTGGGGTTGTTAGATAGGCTCCAAGGTCTGGCCTCGGGCCGGGAGCCCCGGCACTGCCGGGGCTTGCCCGAAGGGCGGCCGTCCGCGATCCGAACCGGCGCTCAGTTCCCCGGTGTGGATCCCTCGCCAGGGCTGTCCAGATACTTGAAAATATCGGCGTCGGCCGAAAGGATCACCGTGGTCCCCGTGTTCAGCACCTGCTCGTAAGCCTCCAAGCTGCGGAGGAAGGAGAAGAACTCCGGGTCTTCTTCCAATGCTTGCGCCAAAATACCGATCGCGTCGGCTTGGCCTTCGCCTCGCACCTGGTTGCTTGTCCTCTCGGCCTCGGCCAGGATGATCTCCCGTTCCTTGTTGGCTCCGGCGCGTATCTGCAGGTCCTGCTCGTCACCCTCGGCGCGAAACTTGGTGGCGATCCGGTTGCGCTCGGCCCGCATCCGCGTGAATATGGTGGGCGTCACCGAATCGGGGAAGTCGGCCCGCTTGATCCTCACGTCAACTATCTCTATACCGAAAGGCTCGTCTCTCTCGACGAAATACCGAAGCGTGAACACGCTCCCAGCCTGCACTTTTTCCCCCTCCTGGATGTTCAAGAGCACGGTCCTGCTGGGTCCGTCGAAGCCCGTGATGGTAATGTCGAAGCCTTCTAATTGGCCTCCGTCCGGCCCGCTGGTCACCTCAATGTCGGTAGCGTCGCCGGGTCGGTCGGCATTCTCGGTGTCAAGAATATCGGCAGCTATCTGGACATTGAACGCCGCCCCGCCCGAACTGGGGACCACCATGCTTTCGGTTACCTCTTGACCGTTAATGCGGAGCCTGACGCCTTCCAACACTTTCTCCAGCAAGAGGCTGCGGGAATCGGTGCCCTCGATCAGGGGAAGCCCTTCCTTTTCATCGACGACCTGGATACCGGCAGCATCTAGGACCGGCTCGGCGCCGATTATCTCGTTGCGGTCCCGGAGCGCGATCTGGGCGCGGAGGGCGGAAGTAACGATGTCGCCCAACCGGCTGCGGGCATTGGCCTCGGTTTGCAACGTCTTCCGGAACTGGAACACATCCATGATCCGGTATCGGGCATAGGAGTCGATTACCAGGTTCTGCTTTTCTTTGTCAGGCATGGCGACCGGTGGAGCGTCGATGCGCAGGATGCGCCGCTCGAACCGAATGACATTGTCCACAAAGGGCGCTTTGAGATAGATGCCCGGTTCAACCCGGGTTTGCTTGACGTCCCCAAACCGCAGGACGAGAGCCTGCTGGGTCACGTCCACGATGAAAAGGGATTGGGAGAGCACAATAGCCGCAATTATGAGCAGGACGGCGCCAACAACCAGCGTTCTCATAGACGCATCGCTCCGTTTGTAAAGCTAATCATTATGGGCTCGGATTGGGGCCGAGTGGGATGGGGGTCAGGCCGTCCTGGCCGCCCAGTATCAACACAGCCTCGGACTCAGGGGACACGATGATCTTGGTCACTCTCGGCAGCACGTTCTCCATCGCCTCCAGGAATAACCGCTGGCGGGTGACGGCTCTGGAGGTCTCGGATATCGAGTACTCCTCTAGGACGGCGGTAAACCGGGCCGCCTCACCTTCTGCCCTGGCGATTCGTGCCTGAGCGAAGGCCTCTGCTTCCCTTTTTATCCGCTCCGCGTCACCCTTCGCCCTGGGGATAATGTCGTTCTCGAAGGAGCGAGCCTGGTTGATCTTAGTGTCCTTCTCCTGCCGGCCACGCAGGACATCGTCGAAGGCGTCCCGGACCTCTTCCGGAGCTTTCACATCCTGGAGCTGGACGTTCAGGACCGCGATGCCGGTGCCGTAGCTGTCCAATATCTCCTGCAACCGTTCCTTGGTCGACGCCGCCACTTCCTCCCGCCGGAGCACCAGCACGTCGTCGATGGACCGCTGGCCCACCACCAGCCGCAGGGCCGCCTCGGCGGCGTCCTTCAACGTGCGACCGTCAGGCTGGCCGGGAAGGACCGTACGTCCCGGCGTTTCTTCTCCGGGGTCGTCCACTCGAAACAGGAATCCGTTCAGGTCCTTGATGTTGTACTGGACCACCATCGCCACGTCGACGATGTTCAGGTCCCCGCTGATCATCAGGGCCTCGTCCGGGAAAGCGGAGATGGCCCCCGCGTCGGTCCCGCGGAACCCCAGCTCCATTCGCCGGGTCTCCGTGACCTGGAGCACGGCCTTCTTCCCGATCGGCGCCGGCCACCACCAGTGGAGGCCGGGTTGATCCACGGGGTTGCCCTGTACCTCGCCGAAGAGCCGTAGGGCGGCGTTTTCGCCGGGGCTGATGGTGTATACCCCGGTCCCTACCCAAATAACCGCGATCAGGGCAATGATGCCGACCACCAGCAGCCCCACACCACCGCCACCCAGCCGCTTGCCGATAGGACCGAGTGCATCTCGCACGCGGCCCAATATCTGGTCGAAGTTCACTTCAGGTTGCCGAGAGCCTCCAGGTGGGTACATGTTTCAGCATCCTCTTTGTTCGGAGATTCAGGCCCGGTCACCCCCGGTCTTGCTCAGCAAACCAAGCGTACCGCCATTGGCCCATTTGATTCTACCACCAAGTAGGTGGTTAAACCACACCGCACCGGCGGCCAGGCACCCACCTATCGGCAGAAGGAGCGCCTAAATCCGGCGCAAGCAGGCGGAAGAAGGGCTCGGCCCTGAGCAACTCCGGGCATTACCAGGGGGCGTTGCCCCCGGCATTATCATTTCGGCGGGCGGGTAGGAAAAGTAAACCTTACTTGTTAAACTGGGCGCTGGTACGCCGCGGCGCGGCAAACTAGACCGAAGACCGCTAGACGGGAGGGGACTAGGCCCATGGGTGACACCGGCCTGACCATAACAACCGGGAGCGACATGACCCGCATCCAGGTATCATGTGAGCACCAGAATGGGATGATCTACGTGGTGCCCGCCGAGCGGAGTTGGGTCTGCGGCAGCGAGCACCTACCGGCCCACGCCCTGGCCGGCTTCTTCCGGGAGCTGGCGGCATTGCAACTACCCGCGGTCCAGGACCTGATGACCCAGTGGGGTATCTATTACCGCGATCTGCCCCGTGGCGGTGGCGAGGCCGCGCCCCGTGCCGATGGCCCGGCTCCCTGAATCAGCGAAAACTGCCGGAATCTAACGGTGACGGCCCGGCGAGGCCGGGAAGGGGCGCACGCAGAGGTGATTGGTCACGCTCGGCCGCGCGGCAACCCGCAAGGGTCCAGTGAACGGGAGCCGCCCGGCTACCGGAGGCCCTGCCCCAACGGGCAAGGCGCCCGGTCATGCCTCTGGGTCACCGGGCGCCACGGCCGGCGATGGGTCGGTATGGCTGGACATAGTCGGCGCCGGCTGAGGGACCGTGGGCTGGTGCGGCGTCGGTGTGTAGGACGGCGGCGGCGGCGGAACGGCAGGCGTCCCCGTCCCCGGTTCGCCGCCAAGCTCGTCATCACCGATAATTGTGTTCAATTGAGCCCCGGTAACCGTCTCGTGTTCGATCAGGTACTCGGAGAGGCGAACCAGTTTGGGTTTATGGGTGACCAGTATCTCCTCCGCACGCCGGTAGGCCATACCGATCAACTCCTTGACTTCCTCGTCGATCTCCTCGGCCACCTTGTCGCCATAGTCACGCTCTTCGCTGATCTCCCGGCCCAAGAAAACCAACTCTTGGCGTTTCCCAAAGGTGCGCGGCCCGAGAGATTCACTCATGCCATAGCGCTTGATCATACTTAGCGCGATCTTGGTCCCCCGCTCCAGGTCGTTACTGGCGCCGGTGGTCACCTCGTCGAAGATCAACTGCTCCGCAACCCGTCCGCCCATGGTGACGACCAGCATGTCCAAGAACTGATTCTTGGTCCACAGGTACCGGTCTTCATCGGGCAACAGAGAAGTGTGGCCTCCCATGGCCCCTCGCGCCACAATGGAAATCTTGTGGACCCGGTCGGCGTGGGGCAAAATCCAGGCCGCCAGGGCGTGGCCGGCCTCATGGTAGGCGGTCATCTCCTTTTCCCGGGCGCTGATGACCCGGCTCTTGCGCTCCGGGCCAGCGATGATTCGTTCCACCGCCTCCTCGAACTCCTCCATGAAAATGGCCTTCTTGTTGAACCGGGCCGCCAGCAGCGCTGCTTCGTTGATCAGGTTCGCCAGGTCGGCGCCGCTGAACCCGGGGGTCTCCTTGGCCAGTGTTTCCAGGCTTACTTCAGGGGCCAGGGGTTTGCCGGCGGAATGGACCTTTAGAATCGCCGTGCGTCCCACGACATCCGGCAGGTCCAGCGTAACCCGGCGGTCGAAACGGCCGGGGCGCAGCAATGCCGGGTCCAGAATGTCCGGCCGGTTCGTGGCGGCCAGCACGATAATGTTGGTGTTGGTCTCGAAGCCGTCCATCTCCACCAGGATCTGGTTCAGCGTCTGTTCCCGTTCATCATGCCCGCCACCCAGACCGGCTCCCCGGTGCCGGCCCACGGCGTCTATCTCGTCGACGAAGACGATGCAAGGCGCGTTACGCTTGGCCTGGTCGAACAGGTCTCGAACCCTGGCCGCCCCAACACCAACGAACATCTCGACGAATTCGCTTCCGCTTATGTGAAAGAAGGGCACTCCCGCCTCGCCGGCCACCGCCCTGGCCAGCAGCGTCTTGCCGGTTCCCGGCTGGCCCACCAGCAAGATCCCCTTGGGGATCCGGGCGCCCAGGGAAAGGAACCGCTCCGGGTACTTGAGGAACTCCACCACTTCTTCGAGTTCGTTCTTGGCCTCTTCCACCCCGGCCACGTCGGCAAAGGTCACCCCGGGACGATTGAAGGGCATCATCCGGGCGCGGCTGCGGCCGAAGCTCATGGTCTGATTGTTGCTGCCCTGGGCTTGGCGCATCATGAACAAGATGAGGCCACCGAAGAAGATCAGAGGCAAGAAGTTGAGCAGCAGCCCGAAGAAGCTGCTCAGGCCGCTTGAACCCTTGAAGGTAACCTCAACGCCGCCGGGCGGGCCCACCTCAACGCCGCTTTCCAGCATCAGGCCGATCACGTCGGTATCGCTGCCAATCCTGCTGGTGAACCGGTCTGAGCCGGCCCGGCCGGTGGCCCTGGGGTAAACGACCAGCTTCCTGCCGTCTACCAGGACCTCGCGGATCTCGCCGTTCTTGGCCATCGCGATGACGGTTGTCAGCGGTTCCTCGCTTCGTCCCGCGAAGCTGGGCAGCAAGGTGTAGAAGATAACGATAATTCCAATGATGACCAAGAGATAAACGAAGCTATTCCTCAGCCACCGGTTATTTCCCATGCGCACCTCTCACCATTCCCTTACCAAAAGCCCGCAAAACCATCTCCTGACATTTTAGCTGAGCAGGTTCCAAATTGCAAAACACGACCGCCCTGGCGCCCGCCGGCTGAGCAGGTTCTAAGTTTCGTAACAACATATCTACATTGCGGCAATATTCGTGTAACGAGATTGAAACACCGCCGCAAAAACCCTTGCCTAGACTAGATCTGGACCCTTCGGGTACAAGGAGCTTGGTATCCATCAGGAGGAGGGGCACCGCTACCAGGCACTCCCTCGAAACGGACGCCGTTCGTGCCACGCGAACGGCAACCTGCTTTGTGGGCCGCCGCTCTCCGGACCATGGGCGGCTGCCGGACCTTCTGTGGTTTCCCTGACGCCAGCCACCGAGTACAATGGCAATATCTTGTGGGGATTTCCTGGGGCATATCCTGGTGAAACATCCCGGGATTCGCCGCGGAGGGGCTACAATGCCAGATGACCGGGCCGCCGAACGCGAGTTCGTGTTGAGGAGCGCCCAAGAAAACGACGTCAAGTTCATCCGACTCTGGTTCACCGATATTCTCGGCAACCTGAAGGGCTTCGCCATCACTGCGGACGACCTCGAAGACGCGGTCGAGCAGGGAGTCGGGTTCGACGGGTCGTCCATCGAGGGGTTCGCCCGCATCGACGAGAGCGATATGCGGGCCTTTCCCGACCCCACCACTTTCACGCTGCTCCCATGGCGGCCCCGCCAGAACGCCGTGGCCCGCATGTTCTGCGACATCCGCACGCCCGGGGGCGGACCGTACATCGGCGACCCCCGGAACGCCCTCAAGCGGAACCTGCAACGGTTGGCCCAATCGGGATTCACCTACTACGTCGGACCGGAACTGGAGTTTTTCTACTTCCGGGACGCCAACTCCCCGTATCCGCTGGACCACACCGGCTACTTTGACCAGCTCTCCGGCCAGCCCGCCAGTGACCTGCGCCGGGACACGGTGCTCAACCTGGCGGAGATGGGGATACCGGTCAAGTACTCTCACCACGAAGTCGCCCACAGCCAGCACGAGATCGACCTCCAGTACACCGACGCCCTGACCATGGCCGACAACGTGATAACGGCCAAACTGGTCATCAAGGAGCTGGCCCAGCTACGGGGAGCCTACGCCTCCTTCATGCCCAAGCCGATCTCCGGGGCCAACGGCTCGGGGATGCACACCCACCAGTCCCTCTTCCGGGGTAACCATAACGCCTTCTTCGATCCGGACGAAGAGCACCACCTGTCCCTCGTCGGCAAACGGTTTATTGCCGGGCTGATCCACCACGCCCCGGAGATCACCCTGGTCACGAACCAGTGGGTGAACTCCTACAAGCGCCTGGTCCCAGGCTTCGAGGCCCCGATGTACGTCTCCTGGGCCCACACCAACCGCTCGGACCTGGTGCGGGTGCCCGCCTACAAGCCCGGCCACGAAAGCTCGGTGCGCATCGAGTACCGGGCGCCGGACCCCGCCTGCAATCCCTACCTAGCCTTCAGCGTCATGCTGATGGCCGGGCTGAAGGGCATCGAAGAGGAGTACCCGGTGCCGCCCCCGGTAGACGGCAACGTCTTCGCCATGCTCCCCGAGCAGCGCCGGACCCTGGGCATCAAAAGCCTGCCCGCCAGCCTGGGCGAGGCCATCTCCATGGCGCAAGAGAGCCAGTTGCTGCGTGAAGCTTTGGGGGAGCATATCTTGAACAGCTTCATTCAGAACAAGAAGATGGAATGGGAAGAGTACCGGGCCACGGTGACCGACTACGAGGTCGCCCGCTACCTACCCATCCTGTAGGCTCGAAGATTGGGACCGGCGGGGCCTCGCCGAGCTGCCGGCCAATCGCCGCAACGTTTGCCGTCCCCTTTAGCCGTCCCGTAGTACCAAAAGTTGGGCCGGCGGGCCTTGCCGCGCTGTCTCCTGAGTGGCTATGTATCGGCGAGATCGGGCGATACTCGCTCCCCGCGATCCTCCCCAAAAGGGCTATCAAGCCGGCCCGATTGAGAGGGTGTAGGGTGCCCACTGCTGGGTCCCGGGCGCGAGTGCCGCCACCACGACCACCAGCCGGTCCAGGTCCTGGGGCGCCGGGATAACGATCTCCCCCGAGTTGGCCCCGTCCAGCGGCACCACCGTCACCTGGTTCTCCCCAGCCATTTGGATAACCTGAACAATGTAGTCTTGTTTCACCCGGTTGCTGGTCAGAACAAACCCCTCAGCCCGCCACCCATTGGTGATCTCCACCAGGCCGGCCTCGGGCACCGAGACCCCCCGGACGCAAAGGCCGGCGCCGTTCACGGCATCGTCGGTGACATATTGAAAGCGCAGCAGGACCTCTCGCCCCGAGTAAGCGCCAAGGTCGACGGACTCATCGAGCCAGCCAAGGCTGTTGCCGGTGTAGCCCTCTCCAAAGCTGTTGCCGATGGGGTTTTCCGCCGTGGTATTTGGCGTCTCCAGGATATCCCAGGTCCGCCCGTCATCGACGGATACCTCCAGGTAGGCGTAGTCCCATTTCTCCTCTAGCTCATACCACACCTGGTAGACCAACGTGGCCCGGTCCAGGCCTGTCAAATCCACGGAGCGGGTCAGCGTCGAGTCGATGGAATCGCCCGAGTTGCTCCACCAGCATCCCCGCGAGTCCACGTCGACCGGCAGCAGGCGGTTCTCCGCCGGCCCGTCGAAGCGCAGGCGTAGTGGTCCTTCCAGCAATGAAAGCTCCACGTACTCCACGGCGTACTGGGGAATCTCAGAACTGTACTCAATGATCCCGTCGTAGGCCTTAAAGACCCCCACCTGCACTTCCAGGTCCGAGTATCCGTAGACCCCCTGCCTTTCATCCAGAAGATTGGCCACCGCCCAATCGCGGAACACATCCGGAAAGGTGGCGGAGTAGCCGGCCGATCTCAGATAGGCGTTTACTCCGGCGATGCCATCCTCCTGTTCATTCAGCAGCGGCCGCAGGTCGTTGTTCTTCCCGTAGTGGTCCGCCAGGTAGTGCATGAACAGGGACGCCGCCCCGTAGTTGCGTCCGGCGCCGAATGGTAGCAGCGGCCATTGCACCAGTGAGGTGGGGCCGGACTGCAAGAACCGGTAGATGGTGGATTGATCGAATCCGGCAATCGTGGCGGCCAACTCAGACAGCCCCTCATTGATCCAGGTTTCCTCGGAGGCGTCGGCGTTCCAATGGGCCGCGTGTTGCAGTTCGTGGGCCAGTGTTTCCAGGTAGTCGGGGGATCCCATCGGGATGATACTGGAGTTGATGTAGATTATCTCCCGCTCGTTGCTGAACGGGACCACGCCGAGAGGGTATTCGTCCGAAGAACTGTAGTAACCCGCAACGCCCCGCAGGCGGCCATTCAGGATGTTCAGATGGGGATCGTTGTCCACTCCTGGGGACCATTCCTCACCAAAGGCGGCGGTAACCCGGGGGTGCACCTGCTCCTCATAACCGGCGGCAGCCCTCTCGATATCCTTCTGGCGGATGGTCTGATTTTCCTCGACATACCAGTAAGCGTGGGGAGAAACCAACCGCAGCACAAAACGGCTCTGGTATACCGTCAGCCCCGACAAGTCGACCAGCCAAAAGGTGTCCTCCCGGCCTTGGGCGTAGCTCACCGGATCCGGGTTTACCACCCGCCGCAGGTCCTCCTCCCTGGCCCGCTTCAACCCAACTGCCAGCCCGTAGAGGTCCCGGTCGGGAGCCGGAACGAAGCTCGTCGCCACCGAGGAGGCGGGAGTAGCCGTCGGCGTCGCCGGCAATCGGCGGGTTCTTTCCGGCGCAAGGCCTTTTGGTGGAGTGAGCGCTGGTGAGACGGCCGAGTTGGGGGTGGGCGTCGAGGCAAGCTGCCCCGCCGGAGCGGTCCCCGACGGAACAGGCGTAGCTACCGGCCTTGTTCCGTGCGGCTCGGGCGTGGTTGTCAGAACTAGGCCGGGCGCCGCGGGCGTAGCTGCCGAGGTTGGGCCGGGCTGGGCCGGCGTGGGGGTTGCGATGGAGGTGCACGCCGCCAGCGCGGCGGCCAGGAGGAACACCGGTATACACCAACGGGGGCTCACGTGAGAGATGGATCGGCCGGTTTGGAGTTGAAACGGTTCATGGCCCCGTCGATGCCCTCTTCCAGGATGCAATCGACCGCGGCCACCACCGAATCCAACGCTCCGGCGAGGATGGTTTCCTCCTCGCCGGAGAAACGGCCCAGCACGTAACCAACCGCGTCTTGCTCCAGGGGCGGAGCGCCAATGCCCAGCCGGATTCTCGGGAAATCCTGGGTTTGCAGGCTCTCGATTATGGACTGGACCCCCCGGTGGCCCCCATCGCTGCCGCCGGGGCGGAGCCGCAGCTGCCCCACCGGCAAGGCCATATCGTCGTAGATCACCACCAGGTCCTCGGGGCGGGAGGCGAATCGGGCCCGCAGGTAGGCGACGCCTTCGCCGCTGTTGTTCATGAAAGAACGGGGTTTGGCCAGCACGATCTCCTCGCCGGCGCGAAATCCCCGACCCAGGACTACCTTGGCGCGGCGTTCCGCAACCCGGATGCCCCACTTCAGGGCCAACAAATCCACGCAGCGGAAACCAATGTTGTGGCGGGTGCCGCGGTACCGGGTTCCGGGATTGCCAAGGCCGATTATCAAGCGCATTTTCAGTCCGGCATCTGGCGGACGAAGGTCAGCAGTTCGGAGGTGAGGGTGTTGGAGAGGGCCGACGGATCGCTCGCTTGAACGATATTCAAAAAGTCGTCCATTCGCGCGTCTTGCTGGCCCCGGAGCAGTTGATCCACCATCAACCTGCTCAGCCGCCCGTTCTTCCTGCCCAGGTGAATGTCGATAATGGTGAGCAGCCGCCCCATTTGTGCCGCGGGCAGCAAACGTTCCAGGCTCAACCGGCGCGAGTCATGCCACGGAACGCCATCCAGATTCAACTCGCCCGCCGGCGCCAAACAGGAAGGCGGCCCCGAATCCAGGTCCGCCAGCTGCTCCACCAGGCTGGCCCTCTGCTGCCGGTGGTCCGCATAGGCACTGCGGACCGCGCCGTACACCGAAGGAAAGCTGAAGAGCGCGGCCTCCCCCAAGGGGAAACGCTCCAGCCAGAACCGGGGCTCTCCGTAGGCGGTCACGAGTCGGACTCCTCAGTCTCCGGTTTCGGGGAAGGTGGCGATTCCAGCAGTTCCGAGAACTCGGCTTCGTCCAGCACCCGCGTTCCCAACCGCTGCGCCGCGTCCAGTTTAGAGCCCGGAGACGCGCCGGCCACCAGATAGTTCGTCTTGCGGGTAACCGAAGACACGACACTGCCGCCCAGGGCTTTTATCCGGACTTCCGCCTCCCGGCGAAGGATCGACGCCAAGGTTCCGGTGACGACAAAGCTCACACCGTGTAACGGCAGGTCGCGGGGCCTGGGCCCATGGCTCTCCTGGTACAGCTTGACCTCGGCCCGGCGGAGCTTTTCGATGACCTCCCAGTTATGGGGCACCTTGAAATAGGCCACGAGGCTTCCGGCGATCTTGGGTCCCACGCCGGGAATCTCGGTTAGCTCCTCTTCAGAGGCCGAGGCCAGGTCGTCCAAGCTGGCATACCGCTGGGTCAACAACTCAGCCACCTCGGACCCCACGTGGAGGACCCCAAGGGCGAAGAGCAGCCGGTGGAGGGGCCGTTCCTTGCTAGCCTCAACGTTGGCGAGAATCTTGGTGGCCAGCCGGTCTCCCATTCGGTCCAACTCCAGCAGGGCGCCTTTTTCCAGGCGGTACAGGCCGTCCACGCTTTGGACCAACTCCCGGTCAATCAGAATCCGGCACCACTGCTCGCCCAGCCCGTCGATGTCCATGGCGCCTTTGCTGACGAAGTGCTTGAGGAGTTCTAAAAACTGGGCCGGGCACGAGGTGTTGGGGCACCGGTGCGCCGCCTTGCCCTCTGATTTCACCACCCCGGTACCGCACTCCGGACAGCGGGCAGGCATCTTGAACTCGGCGCCCCGGACGGTGTTCGGGTCTACCACTGGGCCCACCACGTAGGGGATCACGTCGCCGGCCCGTTCAATCGTCACTCGATCGCCAACGCGGATGTCCTTGCGGCGGATGTCCTCCTCGTTGTGCAGCGAGGCGTGTTTGACCGTGACGCCGCTGATCGTCACCGGCTCCAGTACGGCGTAGGGGTTGAGGCTGCCGGTTCGACCCACGTTGATGCCTATATCAAGCAGCCGAGTGACGGCCCTCTCCGCGGGGAACTTGAAGGCGATGGCCCATCTGGGCTCGCGGCCCGCCACTCCCAGGGCTTCTTGTAAGGCATGGGGCGCAACTTTGATAACCACGCCGTCCACTTCATAGGAGAGGGTGTGCCGCCGCTCCATCCACTCCTGGTAGTAGCCATGGGCTTCCTCCAGGGTGTGACACAGGCGGTTTTCGGGATTGACGCGGAACCCCAGCGCCTTGAGCTGCTCCAGGGATTCCCAGTGGCCCTCGGGTAGGGGAACATCCCCGGCGCCGGTCAGAGCGTACACCCAGATCTGAAGATTCCGCGACGCCGTGATCTTTGGGTCTAGCTGGCGTACGCTTCCGGCGCCGGTGTTTCTAGGGTTGGCGTACAGGGGCTCGCCGCGTTCGGCACGCTCCTGGTTCAGCCGCCGGAAATCTTCCAAGGGCAGATACACCTCACCCCGGACTTCCAGGCTTTGTGGCCGGCTCCCCATCAACGTGATGGGAACGCTCCGAATGGTGCGCAAATTTTTGGTTACATCCTCCCCGGAGTACCCATCACCCCGGGTTGCCCCTCGTATCAGGACGCCATTCTCGTAGATGAGACTAACCGCGAGCCCGTCGATTTTCAGCTCGCAGACCAGGTCGAACTCGGCCTCGTCCAGCAGGTCCTTGATACGCCGGTACCAGGACTGAAGCTCCTCCAGGTCGAAGGCGTTGGCCAGGCTGAGCATGGGTAACCGGTGCTCCACCGAAGTGAACCCCTGGGCAGGGGCGGCGCCCACGCGTTGAGTGGGAGAGTCAGCGGTGGCCAATTCCGGGTACTCTTCCTCGAGATGGCGCAGTTCCCGCATCAAGGCGTCGTAATCGGCATCGCCGACAACCGGGTCGTCCAGGACGTAGTAGCGATGGTTGTGGTGGTTGATCTCGCTACGCAGGTCTTCCGCTCGTTGGCGGACCCTGGGTTCAGCCATGGCCCACGTATCTCCGGTTGATCGGCTTGCCTTTAGGGTATAATATCACTTCCGTTGCCGGAGCAAGATATATTGTAGCCTATAGGATTCGCACTTCCCGCACCACTAGCCCACTGGCATCCGGAAACGCCCCGGTTGGGCCGCCCGGCGCCACGGTTCAGAAGCAGCACGTCGCCCGCCCGCGGGCACTTCATGCCGGTTCGAGAAGAGGCAGCAAGCATAGCCTCTGGAACGATGGGCAGTCCAGGGGAGACCCGTCCTTTGGGACCCGATATCTAGCGAATGGGCCCATCCCTCCCAGCCTCGCCGGCCCCGTGGGCCGGCCCCAGACGATTTTCGTGAAGAAGCCCCGGGGGCAACGCCGGTTGCCAGCCGCGGAATGAAGGTGATCTGAGTATGGCAGAAACCCTGGCCGGCCAAGAGGCCGGCGACCAGCCCCGCAATTTGCGCCAAAAGGGAATTTTTATCCTGGGCGGCCTGAGCACTGGCCACGGCGTCTTCCACTGGATCAACCACAGCTTCATGGTAATGCTGCCCGAGGTCGAAGAAACCTTCAACCTGAGTTCCGTCGAAGTCGGCGCGATAAGCTCCACCAGGGAAGTTGCCGGGGGCGTGATCGCCCTGCCCGGAGGGGCATTGACCGACATGACCCGGCGCTATTGGGGAGCGGTTTTGGCGGTTTGCATGGTGGTGTTCGGGCTGGGTGGAATGGTGATGGGGTTCTCTCCGGTGTATCCGATGCTCCTGGTGGGCATGGCTATGCTGGCCATATCTTCATCTATCTGGCACTTACCCGGTGTGGCGGCCCTTTCCCTCCACTTCGCCCACCGGCGCGGCTCTGCCCTCTCCATACATGGAATCGGGGGCAGTGCCGGCGATGTAATAGGCCCGATACTCACCGGTTTCCTGCTGGGCGTCTTGACCTGGCGGGAGATCATCGGAATATATGCGGCGATTCCTCTTTTTCTCGCTTTCCTGGTCTTTTGGGCCTTCCGGGACATTGGAAAATTCGGCGCCGTCGCACCCGAGGTACCGAGCTTCCGGGCCCAGATATCGCAAAGCCGGGGCATCCTCAAGAATGCCAGGTTATGGGGTATCACTCTGGTGGCCAGCATCCGCGGCATGGCATTCATCGCCCTGATTACCTTTCTTCCCCTCTACCTTGATGACGTGGCCCAACTGAGCAAAGGGTTGCGGGGGGTTTACTTCGCGGCGCCGATGGTGGTCGGAATGTTGTTCACGCCCATTATGGGATACCTATCGGACCGTTTTGGGCGGAAGCTGGTCCTGATCCCGGGCATGATCTTCCTGTCATCGCTGGCGCTGGCGCTGGCGATGTTCGGCGAGGGGGTCGCCCTGCCGATCATAATCGGACTGATGGGGATGTTCCTGTACAGCGACCAGCCCATCCTGATGGCGGCGGCCCTGGACATCGTTCGGACCAGCGTTGCCGGAACAACCCTCGGGGTACTCTCCTTCTCCCGGTTCGGCCTCAGCGCCGCTTCACCATTGATTGGCGGCGTCCTGTACGATATCGACAAAACCTACCCGTTCTTCTATGTCGCCGGTCTGTTCGCCCTGGCGACCGTGGTCTTGATGGCCGTGCCCCTGGGGACCGGCGATCAAACTGCCGGCTCAGCGCCCAACGAGCAGATCGGGGACCGCGCCGCCCGGTAATACCTCAAGCGCCGGGGAGCACTCGGCTTTCCAAAACAAGTGAGGGACCAGAGAGGAAACGTAGCGTCATCCTGTCCCTGGCCCCAGCACGCACCGTGGGTTTCAATCCTCGGATTGGTTAACCCCGCCCTGGGATGCCTCCCAACGTTTGACCCTCTCGTCAAACCATGGCTCGATCCACCGCTGGAACCACGGTCGCAGCAGCTGGCCAAAGGGTAGAAGCCGGAGCCAGCCCCGGTAGGCCAGAATGGAGTTCTTATGCGGGGCGACGGACGCACTGTCGAATCTCTTCAGCAGGCGGTAGGTCATGAAATAGGCGAGAGGCGGTAGCCGGTTATGCAAGTGATCGGCGGTCACGTGGGCCAGGTGGGCCAACACAACGCCCAGCAGCAGGGGATGATAGAACAGCAGAGCCAGCGTCAGAAGACCCGCTGCCGAGTACTCCCAGGCATGGAGAAAAACGAAAACTCGGTTCGGCCGTCCCTTGACGTACCACTGGTAATAATCGAACACATGGTCGATGTCCATCAGCACGCCGGTCACCAGGGCCAAGGCGCCCGCCTCCGGCGCGCCCGTGGCAACCCCCACACCAACACCCACCGCGCCCGAAATAAACGTATGGCCTACTGGGCCCATTTCGCCTTCGTCATCGCACCGTCCCGGGTATCATAATAATCACAGAGGGCATGCAGTGGTGCTTATCCATATTGGACCGGCATATCGGACCGGCTGCGCACCAAACTTATCGGCATGAGCACCTCAAGCGGTCATTATATCCTGTGGTTCAGGTGGCTCCAAATATCCTCAACTGAATCGCTTCACTTCAAGCAGGGGAACCGCCACTTTCAATTTTCGCCGGGATTCACCAGGCCTCTGAAAAGCGCACATTTCAAGTTGCCGGCCCTCGCCGAAATTGTGGTGACGACCCAACTATTCCGCCGAGGAGAGAACTCAAGCCGCTTCTCTCCGAGTGCAAAAAGGCTAGGGCTGGGGTGCGAAGTCTGCTTTCGTTCCCCGGATGGATGAGGCGTTCCGGGTAATAGCCGGTGGAGGTATTTGTAGACCGCCGGCGGAGCCTCCCTTAGCCGGCCTTCGTTCGACGCCAATCGGCCGCATCTTTACCGAAACATGCCTGGTCTGGAACGGGGGGGGCATGGTATAATTCGTGGCTGTCAACTGGCCGCAGAAACGTTAGCGAGCGAGCCTCATGAGGATATTCAAACTTGGATGATGTGATCGTGGTCGGCGCCGGACCCGCCGGCAACAACGCGGCGCTGGGACTGGCGTCCCGAGGATACTCAGTCACCGTAATCGACGCCAGACAGCGGATCGGCGAAAAGCTATGCACCGGCATTGTCGGCCGGGAATGCACCGACCGGTTCCCGATAGACCCAGCACTGATCTACCGTGAGGCGTTTTCCGCTGACGTTGTCGCTCCCTCCATCGGCCATGTCCGCTTCGAAACCGCCACTCCCCAGGCGCACATTATCGACCGGGCGGCCTACGTCGCCTCCTTTGCCCACCGGGCCCAGGCGGCGGGAGCCAAGTACCTCCTCGGCCACCGCGTCCTCCGGGCCGTACCCGAACCGGATGGCGTGACGATCATCACCGATGGGGGCCGCCACTGGGCCCGTTCCCTGGTGCTGGCCGCCGGGTTCGCCACGGCGTTGACCCGCCAACTCGGGATGGGCATGGTTGCCGACTACGTCACCGGCGTTCAGGCGGAGGTATCGACCAGTGGGGTCCCAGAGGTGGAGGTCTACCTGGGCCACGACGTGGCTCCCGGTTTCTTCTCCTGGCTGGTGCCCACATCACCCGGCCGGGCCTTCGCCGGGCTTCTGGCCCGGCAGCAAGCCCAATCTCACCTGGCCAAGTTTATCCAGGTACAACAACAGGACGGAAAAGTTACCGGTGTCATCCGCGGCGCCGCCTCTTGGGGTATTCCGCTCCGGCCCCTGCGGCGGACCTATCAGGACCGGGTCCTGGTGGTGGGTGACGCCGCCGGCCAGGTCAAGCCCACCACCGGAGGCGGAATCTACTACTCGCTTCTGGCCGCCGAAATCGCTTCGCAGGTGCTGGGTGATGCGCTGGCGGCCGATGACCTGTCGGCGGCCCGGCTAAGCCGGTACCAACGCCGGTGGAAGCGGCTACTGGCCCGAGAGTTGGAGGTGGGGTACTCCGCCCGCCGGCTATTCGAATTCCTCAGCGACCAGCAGATCGGCTCGCTGGTCTACCAGGCTGCCAATAACGGCATTCACGCCGACCTGCTCAGTACCGTTGACACATCCTTTGATTGGCACAGCCGGCTGATCGGGAAGGTGCTTGGCCATCCGGTGCTGGGAGGCGCACTCCGCTTGATCAACCCGCTGCTGGCCCGCCTGGCGCGGACCCCGGAGCCCGGCTTCGCATTGCCACCGGTGGCCAACAGCCAGCCGGACCCCCTGGTCAACCTCTCCAGCTAGCCGCCCCGGCTGCACCTGCTACAATAGCGACCAGAGGCTCCTCTTCGCGGCCATCGGCAACTCGGCGGGTGCTTGCCACCACAAATCGAAGGGGACCGCTCTCGCCACGGCCGGTTCGCCGAAAGCGATCTCCAACTGCGATTGACAGGACACCTTTTCATGCCAAAACACATAGCAGACACGCGACAGCTAAACCGGGAGTGGATAGAGCAAGAGTTGTTTCCACTCTGCGACTCCCTGCGAGACGGGAAAGCCCCAGGTAGCCCCCTGGCGGGAAAGGCACTCTATTGCCTGTTCTACGAGCCGAGCTTCCTTACCCGCACCTCATTCGAACGGGCGATGACCCTGCTCGGGGGGCAGGTACAGTTCACCGAGGATGCATCACAGTTCTTTCCGGTCCGGACATCGTCCTACATCGAGAACACCGTCAGGTTCCTGAGCAGCCTCCATTTCGATGCGGTGGTGTTGCGCAGCAGCCAGCCAGGGGCGGTTGCCGCCGCCGCCGAGGTGGACGTTCTCCCCGTAATCAGCGGGGGCAGCGACGACGATCACCCGACTCAAGCCATCCTCGATCTCTACACACTCAAGCGTGAGTTTGGAACGCTGGACGGCATCAAGCTGGCCGTGGTGGGCCGGGTCGACCACCGGAACGTTAACGCGCTGCTCATGGCCCTAACGCTCTTTCGGGATGTTCAGGTGATTTTGGTCCCGTTTACGGGACAGGCCAAGCCCGAGGTGTTGGAGTACTGCCGGAACGCCGGACTGACAATCAGCGTCGAAACGACGTTGGACCCTTTTGCTCCGGACCTGAACGCCCTCTATTTGAACGGAGCCGAGACGGCAGCCCACGCGCAACTGCTGGAGGACCGCGGCCTTGTGAAGGTCAAAGTGGACGAGGAGCTACTGCGCAGCCTCCGGACTGATTGCGTCATCCTCGACCCGATGCAACGCAGCCAGCCTTTGATCGCAGACAGCGGGGATGCCAGGTGGGCCGGCTACCGGCAAGCAGAAAACGGCCTTTTCGTCAGGATGGCGCTCTTGCTCGGAATCCTGGAGTGAAATAGGGTCCGGGCACCGCAACCACGAGCCCGTCGTCCAGCACCACTTGGCAGCCAGGGGCAAACTCGTCCGGAAAGTCGACTGGGCGTTGGTAAACGGCGCTATCAACGACACCCGTCGCGCCCTTGTCGCCGCGCCGAAACTTGAAGTGATGGCCCATGCCAGTGACGATACCTAAAGGCCGCAACGCGCGGCAATCAGTGAATGTCGCTGATATGATGTTGGCATGGTCAAGACAATCATCTTCGACCTGGGCGGAGTCCTGGTTCACTTGGACTGGGACGGTCTTTGCGCTCCTTTGGCAACGCTATCGGGCTGGGGACGAGCGGAAGCCTACGGCGGGGCAATTGTATTCGAGTTCATGCGCGGCTCCATTGGTCCCCAGGAATTTCACGAAGCGTTTTGCAACAAGTTGGGGATTGTTGTCTCATACGACGACTTCGCCGGGATCTGGTGTGCGCTGATAGGAACCAAGGCAAGCATAATCCCTTTGGTGGAGCGGCTGAGGCCGGGCCATCGTCTGGTGGTAGCATCGAACACCGATCAAATCCACTTCGCCTACACGCTCCAGCATGTTGACGTCATGCGCCACTTCGACCGGTACTTCTTGTCCTACGAGATGGGCCTGTTGAAGCCTGACCCGGCGTTCTTCCGCCAGGTGTTGCAGGACCTCGACACACCGCCCGCCGACTGCATCTTCATCGACGATCGGCCTGAGAACGTGGAATCGGCACGGGGAGTTGGCATTACCGCGCTACTGTTTGAAGGGATCGAAAGACTACAAATTGACCTTGATGGCGCCCTTTGACCGTGGACGGTGGGCCGTGCTGAGAATTGACCGAGCCAGGCAATCGAGAGCCGTCAGCACGAGCGACGCCTGCCAGGGCGCTGAGCGGAACTTGGGAGCCAGGCTTATACATACATAGCCGGGCGCTCAAGTTGACGGCGCGCCTCTGGACCAAAACTATTGGTCGAATAGCCATTCTTGCTTCTCGCCTGATAGCCTTGATTCCCCCACTCTTATCTCCCCGATCTCCTTCAGGTGCCAGTGCACCGTTAATGCACACCAAGTACCCATTGGGGGTTCGCTGGGCGATGCCAGCCCCAGATTCGTTGCCAGTGCGCTCCGCTCGGGCCCTACATAGAAGTTGCAGCACTTATCTCGGAGGCTCAATCGTGGTAAGGCAGGGGCCTATTCCATGCGCCGAGGCGGCATGAAGGGCCGACCGGGACAAAGCGACAATCAGGCGATGGATCGAACAGGAAAAGTTGAAAGCTTACAGAATCAGCCTCAAATGGTTGACTGATGAGCAGGACCCATGGCGGGCGGGAGAGGCGTTGAGCCCCACTAGAGGGCTCACACTTCGCCGACGCTTCGAGCCAGTCCCGGCCTGTCAGCTAGAGGCCCTGGCTGTCTTGCTGCATCGTGGCCAAGGAGAAGAGAGGCCCCTGTTGCAGCAGCGGACCGCCGAGAAGACACGAACGATAATGAACTACCAAAATGATACCCCGGCGCCAGACGCCATCCCACGTGCTTAGCTTGTATGTGCTAGCACACTACACCGTCAGTGTCACCACGTGTTCCACTTGTATAGGCAGGACTGTTTGCTGCTGTACAACTGCGCCTTGATGACATCAGTTTCGCGGGACGACAGCCGCCGGAGCCGGTGCCGGTAACAGAGTCAAGACGATGCGGGAAGGTGACTCTGGCCGAACTTGCTCCCCAGCTTCCCGTCGAGCCGGCTTCCCGCAACACTTGCGTTGCATAGAAGGGGTAGATCCATGAGTTCCTCTGCCAACATGGTGGCCGGGTTCAGCACTGGGACCGGCCCGCGGATCGATTGGCGCAAGCACAAGAGTTTTGCCGCGCTGGCGGTCCTGTTTGCGTTGCTTGCCCTTTCACTGGGTTGCGGTCTCATCGGCGGCGGCGACGACGCCGAAGAAGACCTCGCCGGAACGGAACAGACGGTTGAAGGCGAGGACGCGGAGGACGCGGAGGAAGCGGACGCGGCGACCGCGGCAGCCGTGGCAGCTGCGGCGGAAGAGGCGGCAGCCGCAGAGGCGGCCGCGGCGGCGGCAGATCTCGCGTCCGACGCCGCTGACCCCGATGCTGCGGCCGACGCTGAGGCCGGTGACGACGCTGAGGCTGGCGACGATGTCGAAGGGCTTGCCGACGGGGCTTTAGTCCGAAGCCTGGAGTTAGCCCGGGACCTGGCCTGGGTCCACGTTA
>PVBE010496181.1_pt1 | contig 34948 bp, 30 predicted proteins | sample 1631181 | NCBI WGS metagenome assembly PVBE01 (sample SAMN08397723, study PRJNA350692) | Marine metagenome, whole genome shotgun sequencing project. | isolation source: water | place: Pacific Ocean | collected 2012-04
CTCATCGAGGACCCGCTGGAGCTGGAGCGTATCATCGAACGGCGGACAAAGGCGAAGGTGTTCGTCAACGAACACTCCCTTCAGCAGTTCTTGGACTTTACCAAGAACGTCCAGATCATCCGGTCGGCCGAGGTGGCACTGGCCGCTTATGAGGCAGGACTGTTCCGCGCCTTCCGCTCCGACGGGATCGACCAGGAACGGAATATCGTGTCCGGTGTGCTCCACGCCATCCGCAACTCCGGGTGTGCCATTGGTAGCAGTGAGATCGACGACTATGTGTCGCTCGAGTTCGGAGAGGTGCGTGCTGATGAGGAGTAGGTGCTCCCTGATCCACGACGAGCGTGGATTCGTGCACTCAGTGGAAGCCGTACTGGCAATCATGCTCCTTCTCTTCTATACATCGCGGATGCTGGACACGCCGCTGCGTGTGCAAGAGGATAAGAAGCGGGCGCAGCTCGACGAACTGAGGGAACAGATCGTCGGTGTGCTCGCAGGATTGGACAGGCGTGGTCTACTGGGTGATATGGTGTTCAGCGCTGATTATGCAAGCCTTGACACGACTCTCCAGGGGATTTTCCCTGAACGTGAGAGCTTCACAGCGTCCGTCACCTACATGGTGCCCATGACCGTCACGGAGACATCAGGCCTGCCACGTCGGCGTGATCCGGTCGAGGTATCGGTGGACGTCCCGTTGGCCACGGATATCCGATCGTTCGTGCTCAGGGACGAGGCGGGGAAGGTTCTAGCACCTCTCCAGACCAGCCGACCCTGGATGCGCATCCCTCTAACCCTCACCTGGCATCATCTCTGGCACCGGGACGTGAGCCTTCCCATCTCCCAGTGCACCGCTGACCAGACCGACTTCTACGATGACATCGCAAAGGGCCTCAACTGCCGCGATCCCATGGTGGAGCTCCCGCCCGCCGACATCAACGACGACGGGTTCCTGGACTACCCGGACCGCAACTCGTTAGCGCTCTATATGGAGGACTGGTTCGATACACGCTGGTCCTTCCGTATCAAGCTCCGCTCCCGTGGGAAGGATGCAAGCAAGGTGAGCGATAACGCCCGCATCACCATCAAACTCCATGAGCTCATCGACCATGCGGGGATGACCTGCAAGAAGGGCATCGACCTGAACTCGTTCATCGTCACGGACCGATTGGGCGATCCCGTGGACCACTCCGTGTCCATATCTGGTGGCTGCACGTGCGACACATGCACGATCATCGTTGACTGGAAACTGGGCACGGCCGTGGACCATGAGACCTTACTCACCCACTGGCTCTACTTCAACACGCTCGACGCCGAGTTCCCTGCCGCGGACTGTCCGAGCTTCACAGCGCACTTCCAGAAGGCCGACTCAGGCTCGGGCAAGTGCATCATTGAGGACTGGACGACCAATCCGCCCAACAACGGGGACGAGGACCTCACGCCACGTAAGAGCGTCGGGGCCATTACGGTCAACGGAAAGGTGGAGACCACCCATTCACAGATCCAGTTGCCACGTGACGCCGATTACGTAGAGATACCGTTCACCCTGGCCGCATGGCGTGACGCCGAGACGTACATGGAGTCGAGGGCACGCACCGGCATCTCGATCATCAGGTTCCAGCCCGTGCGCCTTGAGCGGGCATGGCGGTTCAGGTGGCATATCCGCGCGGAGCGCGTGAACCGGTCGGTCGAGTTCCGCGGGTTCGTCTCCGGTGCACCAGGCACATGCCGCGGCTACAAGTGCATTACACTGGAGCCCATCGGCGGTGGTGACCGCCCCGATCAGAGCAAGTTGGACGACACCTACTACTTCAACAAGGACATCTACGAGGTCGCGGAGGGGAGTTTCTACATCTGCACGTCCACCATGGTGGGCGATGAGGTCCACGAGATCAATGACATCTACGACCTCTTCGAACTGAACGTGACGATCCGCGACGAGGTCGTCGATTCCGCCGATCGCGTGTGGCGCAACGCGATGCCCAATGCGTTCATCACAATCTACAAACCCCAGAGCCGGGATGACGAAGGCGGACCGCGGTGCGCTTCGGACAACTCTGCGAGCTCGACATGGGACAGCCCGCTCTTCAATGATGACGCGTCATCCCTCATCTCATTGGAGTCAGGGCTCACCCTCGACCAGATGACAACCCTGGGCATCGTCCGGGGGGACTCGTCCTCATCCTCCACCTCGGCCGGTGTCACGACAGAGGCTATCGACTCGGTAAAGACGGGCATTGCTATCGCGCCCTACCCCTCGTCCTATGCCAGCATTCTTCCAAAGATACCGTTCATCAGTTCTGCCGGTAACTACCGGCTCCGCCGGAAGTTCTATCTCTACTACGCTATGAACTCGGTGACCTTGCCCAAGGATGCGGTCGCCACCGGTACTGTGGTGGATCCCTCCTGGTACACTCTTGACACATCCGCGCCGGAGCATGCTCCCCGTGTACAGGTCACCTGGCGGGACAATTTCCGACCCCGACAGGTCAAGGAGTTCTATCTCTCCTATTCAGTGGGCACCGATGAGTCCGATCAGGGATACGAAACCGACCTTGAGGTCACCGTGGACAAGCAGTGCTACGATTGCCTTTCGCTCCGCTGCTTAACCTATGAGGACTGCAAGGACTACACCGACGGGGACGGTGACAACATCATCGACGAGGACTTCCTCACTACGGTCACCGCTCTGAACAACACCCCTATCGACATCCACCTGGGCCCCTGTAGTACCGAGACACCCTCCGAGGATTGCGATGTCCTATGGGTCGCCCACGAGAACATGAACATCACACGTCACGTATTCTCCAACGCCGGGGATCGTACTGCGGTCGTCGATGAGACTGGACCCGTGTTCACATCGGTGCGCATGACGACGAACAGCTCATCGATGAAATCACGTGACATCATCAGGATCTACCATGACACACCCTATATCCTTTACTCGAAGTACTTCATCCCGCTCAAGGACGGCGACCTCCCCTCCATCGCTGGCTCCATCGCCATCCCAATCTATAACTTCACTGCCTTGAAGGCGAACGACTCTCCCGTGTTCGACGTGGACGAAGTGGACTTCTCGACCCATAACAAATGGTTCGCTAACTGGGGTTATCCGTGCGGGAACATCGGGGTATGCACAGTCACCTACGCGATCCTCTCCGAGAACGCCAAGAAGGCGACCTTCTCTCAGGACCGCTGGCACGACGAGTTCACGGACACTTCAGGGATTACGATCGCCGCTGCCGGCACTACCAACAATCTTGCCGCCACCGACGGCGTCATGGGCCTCACCGCCGATGCCTCGGAGAGCACGGGCGAGGATGTGCTCCTGATGTTCGACCTGTCGCACCAGTTCTCAACCGCAGGATCGCAGCTCATTATCAGGACCAAGCGTGCCTACACCGCTTACGGTGGCCGCTCGAGTCTCCAGTTGGGGATGCTGCCCGACGGCACCGGCCGATACACTGTGGCCCGGTGGGGCGACACCGATATCTCCGAATGGACCACTCTGACCTACGACCTGGAAGAATTGTGGGGAGAGAAGCCGTTCAAGCACGTGTTCCTCACCATCGAGGACCAGGACACCGTGTCGACGGGTACTCGCTCGCTGTACGTCGACTCCATCCGTGTGGAGGGTAGCGGTGGCACGAACATCACGATCGTACCTACCTCCGATTCTCCCAAGGCGTTCGAGGCGTACCCGTTCCTCGGTAGCGTTCGGGTGTTCAAGGAGGATTTCAGGGAGAGTGATGACTTCTTCCGCCGACGTGCTGCACCGTTCATCGTGGAGATGGAGCGACCGGTGACAATGGACGGTGGGACACCCTTCCCGTCCCGCGACAACAATCCATCCACAACGACAGCAACTGCCACCTATGCAGTGACCTCCAACAACCGCAGGATCGGATTCGCCTGGGTCAAGCTGGCGGTATGGTCGTACATGTGACGGTGAAACACGTGGGAAGGACGTTGACCAGGCAGGGGCGCGGACGACTTGGACGTGGACTGGTCGAGGACGAGAGCGGGTTCATACACGCTGTCGAGGCGGTCCTGTCCATCTTCCTGCTGATGTTCTACTCCCAGTCGATCCTCCGCACCCCGGTGTTCATCCGAGTCATCCAGGAGGAGGAGGCGACACGTGAGCTGTCCGACCAGATCATGGGCATCCTCTCGAGCCTCGACTCGAAGAACTTCCTCGGAGAGGCGGTGTTCGCAGCGGACTTCAACCTCCTGGACAAGACCCTTGAGAACATCCTGCCGGAGCATGCTGGATTCTCCTACTCGATCAGCTATATGCAGCCATTCACGTTGGTGGAGCCGACCGAACGGTATGCCTGGACGAACTGGCCCGTCACGGTGTCCCTGGACCTCCCCAAGGCCACGGACACTGGCTCGATCAACCTGAGGAGCGGGAACGGCGACATAATCCTCCCCCTACAGGTGTCTTGGCCATGGTTCCGGTACCGCATCGACTTCGGACACAAGCTGACCTCGGCATGGCCCAACTTCACCCTACCCTTGCGGATGTGCGACCTGTACCACGATCCGCGCGATCTCTACAACATCACGGAGGAGGACCGGGAGTACATAGTCAACTGCCTACCCGTGTCCGGTCCCGCCGACCTAGTCGAGCTGGAGCCTGCCGACGTCAATGGCGACAACCTCCTTGACTATCCCGATCCCGGTTCAGTACATCTCTACATGGACGACTGGTACGACGACAGGTGGGATTATCGTCTCCGCGTCTCTACCAAGGCCATCGGCCCGGCCAACGAGGCCAATGCGTCCATAGCCGTGGGGCTCGCTGACCTCATGGATGCCCAGGGCATTCCCTGTCGCCACGGCCTGGACATGAACAGCACACTCATCGCCGATCCCTATGGGACGCCCATGAACTACACAGCCGAGTCGCACTGCTGCGGCGACGGTGTATGCAGCTCAACGGAGAACTCGATATCCTGCCATCTCGACTGCCCGGGGACGTGCGGTGACGGGCTGTGCGGTGTGGGGGAGAGCAACGCCAACTGCGATCAGGACTGCCTCGATACCTGCGGTAACAACGATTGTGAGGATGGAGAGGACTCACTCTCCTGTCCCTTCGACTGCCCTCGTCTCTACAAGTCATCATGCGATTGCACAATGTTCCTGAACTGGACCTTCCCGGGCCCGGTCTCTTACGGCGATAAGCGCACCTTCTTCCTGTACTTCAACACCTTCGATGTCGAGGAACCCGTGAACCGGTGCCGCCCCGACATGAATCCCGTAAAGGTAGTCTACCGCAACTGCAAGGCGGGCTACACCGATGTCCAAGGCGACTTCGTGTGCACAAACGGCCGCTGTTCCATCAGCGACTGCAGGGTGTACCCCCGGCTCAAGTGGTCCTACCCCGAGTTCGGTCCGCTTGAAGAAGGGCACTCCTGCCCCCGAAAGGACCTCATCCCCAGCGATCCCAACCTCGTGAGCACCTACGGGCCAGTGGAGGTCATCAGCGACCGGGACTATGTGGAGATGCCCATGGAGGTGGTCGACTGGCGTGATGGTCGTGTGTACGAGGACGATGTCGTCTACTACGGTCTTACCCTCCAACGGCGCCGTGTGCGGGAGGTCAACCACTCAGGCATCCCCTCGTGGAACATGCAGGTTCGCGTGGTAGCGTACAAGGCCAACCACACAGTGGAACTGGCCGGTGATGTGACCGGCATCGCCCCCGGGAGCTGCGTGGCCGAAGCAGGTGGCATCAACGATTGCGTCACGGTGGTCCGCGAGGTCGATGAAGAGGAACAGCTCGGGATGAACACCGAGTCAGTGGAACCCGATTACACCGACCTCCCCTCGCTCACCGAGCCCGTGAAGGCGGAATCCGGCTCCAAGCACTTCTACGTCTGCACGACGACCGTTGACCTCAACTTCCCCCGCATCTATCCTTCCACCAGGGATGATATGGACATATTCACCATCAACATCACCGTCCCCAAGAAGGTGTTCGATGAGCGGACAGGGGTCATCAGGCGTAACTTCCCCAAGAACATCCGGTTACAGTTCTCCATCATGGAGACCCACGACACTTCAGCGGTGTTCCCCCGTTGCATGACCAAGTACGAGGACAAGACAGACCTCGAGCTCGCTGCCGACCGCATGGTCGTGCTCCCGACGGGCGAGTCGCTGGAACTGGCACGCAGCTGGTCCCCCATGAGCAGGCCCTTCATCGCGCCCTATCCCTCGTCCTACGCACGTATCAACTTCCATCTCCCGTTCATCGAGGCACCGGGCCCCGCGAACCAGTACCCTGGTGAGGTCCACCGCGATCTTTTCCTGTACTATTCCATGGGGACCGACAAGGACCCACCCGAACCCCCGTCAGCGCCCACATGCCTTGAGGAAAAGCTCTATTGTGTACGCGGGGACGTGTTCTTCGTCCGGGAGGCTGTGAACAAAGCGCCACGGGCCGACATCTCCTGGATGGAGAGCTTCCAACCCGCGGAGCACAAACGATTCTATGCCTTCTATCGCGTGGGTACAAACGAGGCACCGGTCACCGGCGAATCCGACCTTGCGCTGGGCAAGAAGCAAGTGTGCACGGACTGCTTCGCCGATACATGCCCCGATCGCACGTGCACCAACCGTCGCGACGACAACAACAACGGTATCCTCGACGAGACCGAGGTGCGCTCGGTGTCCAACGTCTCGAGCGATGCCGGATTCTGGTCCTTCACCTACAGCCCGGGCGTGAGCTGCGGAGTCCAGGCCTCCACGGGGCTCGGTGCAGTGTGCATGCTCAACTCATTCATCTCGAAACGTGCGCTAACGGGGACGGACCTGATGGAAGGGGGTCGGCCGTCTTTCACGATGGAGGTCCCCGGACTTGTGGAGGCGGCCATCCCTGCCACCCATAAATCGGCCACTGTCATGGTCGAGGGTCCCGTCCGGAACGTCGTACAGACGATCGCACAGCACGAACTGGGGACTGTCATTAACCTATACACGTTCTATCCCTCCTCGACCCTATGGCGGATGAGCAAGACCATCATACCTTCCAATCTCATCAAGGCACCTACGGGAAAAAACGTGGGGAACATCACCTTTGCATTCACCGGGGACTGGACCAACGTCACTTACTTCCCGGACAGCATGGACAAGGTCTTCGAGCGGAGGATCGAAGGGGGCCAGATCGTCGAGTTCGATGTCAGCGAGGACTGGATCACATATTGGAACGCGACCTGCGGGAAGTGGGGCTCCTGCGGGTTCACCGTGGCGCTTTCGGACAAGGACATGGTCTCTCGGGCCTCAGTGATGCCGGACGCATCGCTCAAACCCAGCATCACCCTTGACATAAAGCGTGAACAGCTCACCCCCTTCAACGCTACGACCATCCGCACACTCATGGACTTCAGGGTCGATCCTGCTGAGACGGGCTCCCGGCTCGCTTCCCTCCAGAACAATCCCTTCCGGGTAGAATACGATCGATTGATACCGCTCCATGGGGGCGAGGCGGTCCCAGAGAAGACCGTTCCTCCCCACATCTCAACGGGGACAGCAGCCTACGTGGTCACGACCAACGGCCGTAAAGTCGGGTACTCTTGGCTGCGGTTCCATCTCTGGTATGCCTGAGAACAGCTATTTTCCGACCTTGTCAAGGAGGGATAGACTTCTGTGCGTTCACCGCACAGCGGTCGCCATGCAGGTGCTCGCACCGGTAGCAGCTGCGTCGCTCCTTCCAGTAAAGGCAATAACCCTCCCGACGCTGGCGTTCCGCCTGGCGCAGGAGCAGCAGTGTACCCATGGTATGGTCCGACACGTCCACGTTGGCGTCCATGAGCACAGCGACCAGCCGTTCAGCGGCGTCGATGCGTGTTTGGGCACGCTCCTCCCACGGCGGGCCGTCTACCTCATCGAAGGCCACATCGGCATCGGCCCACACAGTATTCCGGTGGATGCGGGCGATCCCATATCGCTCAGGGTGCTGCGACATCTCAGATACGCGAGGGATAGTGAGGAGATTGACGACCGCCGTATCGATAGCAGGGGCCAGCCTCCGGACGAGCGCATCGGTGGCAGCAAGGTCTTCTTCTCTCTCGTCAGGGAACCCCACCATGAGGTTCACCTCACACGCGATGCCTGCATCATGGGCATCCCTGATGATCCGTTCTGCTTCGTCGACGGCTATGCCCTTGTGGAACCATTCCAGCAGACGTTGGGAGCCCGATTCCAGGCCGAGGTTGAGCTTGATACAGCCTGCCGTACGCATACGTGAGAGGAGCTGACGGTCGAGGCCCGTCGGCCTCGCATATCCTGACCATCGAACCGATAAGGGCGACAATACATCGCACAGTCCCTCCATGTGACCGGGGGAAATGTTGAGGGTGTTGTCCGTGAACACGAACTCATCGGCATCGAACCGGTCCACGAGAACGGCCAGGTCTGCGGCCACCCGCTCAGGGGAGCGTACATCCAGAGCATGGCCTAGATGATGGGCGCAGTAAGCGCACGAGGCGGGGCACCCGCGAGAGATACGATAGGGTAGCCGCGCCAACTTGTCCCGGTAGCGATCCTCGGGAAGCCCCGTGAAGTCCGGCGGAGGAAGCTTATCCAAGGGCACCTCATGGGGCGGCGCTGCGCGCACGTCATCCCCCACACGCTCGACCAGCCCAGGCACGTCTCCGGCACCGGTCGCCAATGCATGGAATGCCTCCTCGGTACCGGCGAGCACGACACCTCGCAGGAATGGGAAGGAGGAGGTGCACGTCTCTGCGAACAGAGCCGCTGCTGCACCTGCCAGCACCACTTCCGTCCCTTTTTCCGCCAAGGTCCGGGCGAGGGCGAGCGCGGGCATGAGCTGCTCTATCCCAGGAGCGAAAACACCGACAAGGTCAGCTGAGGAGAGGTCCAGTGGGGACAGTCCGACCATCCGGTCGGCGGTTATGTCCATGTACCTGATACGCACCTTCCCTTGAAGATGGGCTACCGTACGGTCCGGATCGTCGAACACACCGGTCTTAACTCTTTTCGACTGTCGCTGCTCGGAGGCCGCGCGCACGGCGAGGTCGTCCAGCTCCACGTCCACGCTCTTGGCCCGGAGGTATCCGGCCACGGACGCGGGTTCCAGCGGTGGCTCGTACCGGGGCCGGGATGCCGTGGTGGGTGCATTGACCAGAGCGAGGACCACGGGACCGACGCTCCTGACAAAGCTTATAACATTTCCCGACCCCTCGCCGGTGAAGGCCATGGTGACGGTGGGTGTGAGCCCCTGCGACGGGTACGGTCGGGAAGAGGTCGACAATGCCGTATCGACCGCCCTCGCCAAAGCCGGGGACCTTGCTTCGCTCATTCCTGCGGGAGGGACCGTGCTGGTCAAGCCCAATCTAATCGAGCCATACCCACCCTGGCGTGCTGCGACGACCCATCCGTCGGTCGTGGAAGCGATTGTCCGTCTGGCAGCGGACACCGGGTGCAGGGTGCTCGTGGGAGACTGTGCAGGAGGTAGCGATCCGAAGATGACCGAGCGCGCTCTGGAGATCTCGGGAGTGGCCGAGGCGGCCCGGCGTGCGGGGGGTGAGGTCGTGAACCTCCAACGAGGTCCGCGTCGAAGGATTAACCTCCCTGAAGCCCATCCCGCGGCCGTGGACGTCGCCGTACCTGTGCTCGACGCCGACCTGATTATTAACCTTCCCAAGCTCAAGACCCATTCCCTCACTCTCCTCACGGGCGCCGTGAAGAACCTCTACGGCTGCCTCCCCGGACAGGGAAAGTCCGAGGGCCACCGTGCCAATCCTCGCAGGGAGGACTTCTCCCAGATGCTCGCCGCGCTCTATGGCGAACTGCGGCCCAGGCTCTCGGTCATGGACGCCGTGGTGGCCATGGAGGGGGAAGGACCATGTGCGGGCCTGCCTCGGCATGTCGGCCTCGTGCTCGCTGCCACCGATGCGGTCGCACTCGACGCGGTCTCTGCCCACCTCATAGGATATGCTCCGGGGGCCATCCCTTCCACCCGGATCGCCGCGGCAAGGGGACTGGGCGAGAGCACCCTCGACCGGATCGAGATCGTAGGGCCCGAGCTGGAGCGCTTCAGGGTACCCGATTTCCGCAAGCCTGTAGCCATGCACGCGGACGGACAGAACGTAATCCCAGAGCTCGAACCGGAGCGATGCACCAGCTGTGGTACGTGTGCTGCTAACTGCCCCGTCCAGGCCATAACCATGGACCCTCTGCCCGTGTACGACAGGGAGCGATGCATCCACTGCCTCTGCTGCCAGGAGCTGTGCCCCCAAGGAGCCGTTGCGGCCCGTCCCACCAAGGGCCGTCCACCTCCGAGCCTTGACACTGAGGGGCCCGCGTGGGAGGAGGAGGGAAGACGCGTTCAGCTGTTCCCCGTGGTCGACCTGGAGGTGCCTCACGGGAGACCGGTGCTCCTTTCCCCCATGATAGGGGCGCTAAAGATGGCCGGGCTCTGCGATGCTATACTGGCTGCGGATCCGCCTCTTGTGGTCATCGCCCATAGAGTGGATCCAGACATCGCCAATCCGGGTGACGCACGCCCTCTGCTCGACTGCATTCTGGCCATGCGTGAGCGCGGTATCAACCTCGTGGTAGCCCGGCCGCTCCCTCCCTGCCTGCTTGCCAGGGAGGATGTAGAACTAGCCCGCACATTGGGCGTGCCCTCGGCAGTCGGTCGCCCTCGTAACGTAGACGCCCTGCCACCCCGATGTCAGAGATGTGTTTACCTGGTGCGGGGACGATGTCAGGGTGCGTGGTGACGCAGAAAGCCCTGAGCGGGCTTTATACTGACCGCCTCACTCGTCGGTTTTTATCTCCTTTGACTTGTCCACGATCTTCTTAAGGGCGGTGACGATGTCCTCCGCCTTCTCGATAGGGACCGTGACATTCGATTTGTACCGGGCGGATCCGTCATCCCGCTTCCACCCCTTCGAGATTCCCACGAACAGTTTGTCACCGTCGGGGGGGCAGGAGAGCTTGACCTCAACGAAATTTGCCCCGGTTAGTTCCACGGTCTCTTTTGCGAACTCACGCCATGGCTCGGCCATGGCGGGGATGGAGGGGAGTAGCTTTAACTACCTTTTGGACAGCGAAGTACCGTAACGATAGGATCCTCTAGTGAATATTACCTTTCTGCAGGGTACGTTAATCGCCTACTTTCCGCGTAGGAGCTTACGACCCATTATGTCCCAGTACGCGACCTCGCCACCTTCGGTAATGGTCCCGTCAAAGTCGTCCGGGACAGGGATCTCGAAGGTCTCGTAGGACTGGTTGTCCATAAGCTGCACGCGACCCTCGTGAACAGAGAGCACCTGGCCAATACGCTTGTCAACAATGGGAACAGAGACCTTGTTGTGGCTTGGCTGGACTATTGCGCGCTTTTGGCCATCAAAGATGCCAACGGCCTCCATACGTACCTTGGCATGGCCGTGCTTGCCGGGCGCGGATGATTGCGTGCTGACGACACGGCAGGGTTCTCCATCCAGGAGGATGAACTTACCCTTCTTGAGCGTGTTGATAGCGGCCTTCTCGATCATGAAATTGACCGCGCATCGAATCTTTTAAATATGTTCCGAGAACGCGGGACTCCGGTATGCGCTTCGTACTGGACGCATCCGCAGTGCTCGAAGGTGATCCCAATCCAGACGATGAGCTCTTCACGGTACCAGGGGTCATGTTGGAACTGCGCAGCCAGGACGCGCAGACCGCGCTCGAGCGTCTGAGCGTAACCGTGCGCAAACCGGGCAACGATGCTCTGCGCCGCGCCCGTGCAGCAGCGGAGCGTACGGGGGATTCCCACCGGCTCTCCGAGACAGACACCGCCCTCATCGCCCTCGCACTGGAGGAGGGTGTTCCGCTGTTCACGAACGACTTCTCGATCCAGAACACATGTCGGGAGCTGGGAGTACCCTACGTCTCCCCCCGGGACGAGATCACACGGTCCTTCCGATGGGAACTTATGTGTCGTGACTGTGGCAAACGTCTGGAGCGGGCAGGCGAGTGCCCCGTGTGCGGCGGAGAGTCACGGATACGGCGCACGAAGCAACGTCGCTAAAGGTCCAGCATGGCTTCATAAAGCCCCGGGCAGAGCGTGCGCAGGAGCTGGAAGAAAGCCAGGATGAGGTAGACCGAGGATGCTAGTCCTGCGATGATTGCCGCCTGCTTGCGTGGGATGGTCCTCTCGTAGAGATCGGTCATAGACGCTATGAACGAGAAGCACACCACGAAAAAGAACACCAATCGTCTGAACAGCCTAAAGACACCCGTGATCGATTCTCGGCCAAGGTAGAACACCGGATAGAACAAGAAGAGGGCTAGGAGCGCCATGATGAAGCCTAGATAAACCGCCTGATAGTCGCGTTTGAGGGACTGTTCCTTTTGGAGCGTGGAGAGCACCACTATCAGGGGCAAACCAAGCGCCGACGTAAGGTAGAACACGGCGGGGAGGCCGAGCACGCCCTCTGCCAGCTCGTCCATACCGACCGCCGCAGGTGAGCGGTAAAGCGCACTGAGAAGCGCGGCGTTCACGGCGCCCATGAGGAACACCATGACCATGAGCGCACCAAGGTCCAGCTCTCGCTTGGCGAGCATGCTCACCTACCGTGCGACGAACACTTATTAACCTGATCGCTACTGGCCGCTGAACTCGCCCAGGGCGTCGATGGCGCCCTCCAGCGATTCCACTACCAGTGCACCAGCGCTCTCCAGACCTTTCACGATCTCCAGGCGCTTGATGGTCGCATCGGCAGAACCGGGGACGTAGGCAACAGCGGGGAGCTTCAGTTCCTCGAGAGCCTCACACATCGGTACCACAGATCGCATGGGATCCATCACAAGGAGCACAGCTTTCGTCCGGTTGTCCTCCGAGATCACGGGGAGCACGTCACGCTCGTCCGTTCCAACTACATGCTCTCCACCAAGGCCTATGCACAGGGACTGGCCTAATCCTGCCGACGTGAGAGCGGCCGTCACCGCTACACCGAGGGTGCAGAACCGGGTCACTATCGCGATGTCACCCTTGGACAGAACCTCGTGTGGCCAGGAACCAAGAACTGAGGCTCCCGGGCGTGCGATGCCCACGCTCGCGGGTCCGATGACCGCCGTACCCTTCTCCCGGGCCAAGCGTACGAAACGCATGGTGTCTCGCAGGGGGACGCCTTTCGCACTCACGACCACGAGCTTCAGCTCGTCCTCGATCGCCTCGTACACCGAAGGCGGCACCTCGGGAGGGGGAGTGAAGACCACTGTGGCGTCGGCCTCGTGCTCATCCAGGGCGTCCGACACGGTCTCGTACACGGGCACGCCATGGATTGCGAGGCCACCACGGCCAGGGGACACTCCCGCTACGACTTTTGTACCTGCTTCGATCATGCGGCCGGTGTGATACGCCCCCCGCTCACCGGTGATGCCCTGTACGATGACCCTTGTCCCGGTACCGGGCAGCATCATTCCTCCTCACTCCCGACAAGCGCATCAACTGCCTTCCCAAGGGAAGTTACCATCTCTATATCGGCCTCCTTCAGCCTGGCAGAGGCCTCATCCTGTCCTCCACCCGTGATGTGCACTCCAAGAGGCAGTCCTTCGTGCTCATTATACCAAAGCACAATTTCGTTCGTCAGGTCCGAACAGGGGTATATGCAACACGCAATGGAGATCAGCACTTGTTCTGTCGCCTTCTCGTCGGCCACCTCGTGGAGCGCGACAGCGATCAGTTCCTTCGTGATTGCCGGGCCCAGATCTATCACTCGTGATGGTGCGAGGTCATGTGCAGCGAGAGCATCGATGGCGGCCAATGCCATGCCCTTACCGGACACGACGCATCCCACAGAACCCGGGCCATGGATGACAGGGATAATGGTCTCGGCGTCCTTCAGCTCGGGGTGACGGGCACGTGCCTCGTCATCGACATAGAGCGAAGCGTGGACAGCGAACACGTCACCCTCCACGACCGCCAGGCACTCCACCTCCAGTCGTTCTGCGTCAGTGGTCTCGAACAGCTCGTACAGTCCGATGATGATGGCTGATCCTCGCAGGAGTGGTTGGTCTATCCATTCGACGGTGCGCAGCAGGCGCAACGCCCGGAACGCGTCGAATCCGAGGATGGGGTCCACGTACTCTATATGCTCGTCCCCCTCACCCTGGATGGCGATGAGGGCTTGACGCCGTTCCTCGCATACACGCATGGAAAGACGCACGCCGTCGTTCAGCGGCACCTTCCGCTCTATCACACATCCTGCGGAAGGGAACGATGACTCAAGTGACTTGGCGTTCTCGCACACGACCTTGGAGCCCCGGTCGAGCGGTCGCAATACTACGGGATAGCCCACGCTCCCGGCCACGTCCATGGCCTCGTTCACGGAGTGGGCCACTCCTCCTGGGGGGATTCTCACCTGTCGTGATTCAAGGAGCTCGCGGACCACGTCCTCCCGCAGGAACATGGCGCGTGAGGGTGCGCTAACCTATATAAAACCCCGGTTACCGCCCGCCCTCCAATCACCCACGGAAAGCGAATCCTTTTGTAATTTGACATTGGAAGGGGGACAATCCGGACACTGGAAGGACGTCCCATAGGCATGCGGGTCCGGTGTCTGGATGGTAATTACGCGATGACGAACCTAGCACAGACCATCACCACTCTCATGCTCTTGCTCACTCCCGTCACTGCCGCGGTTCCGGGGGCCGAGGAGCGCCTCGTCGACGTCATGGACCCGTTGTCAGTGGCTCTTGGCACCCTCCTCTGAGCCGCAGTCATCCACCTGGGTCTCGTGCTCGCCCAGGCTGTGTCGGAGGTCTTGAACACCTTCCTGTCGACCATTCCCTTGGAAGCGGGATTCTCTAAGGTGGTCATCAATGCCATCGATGGAGTGTGGGGGGGAGAGTTCGTTCGTTCGGAGCAGGATAACATCACGTTCGACGGCGACGCTTTCCTCATCTTCTGCAGGAATAAGACCTCTACCGATAAAGAGATGGTGCGGTACATCTCCCGGCTCTACCTGCGTGCTCACCGTCTCGCTCTGGAACCGTTCAAGAGCTTCATGTCACGAGAGAAAATGGAAAAGGAATTGCGCGCGAACATCCGTGAGGTAGCCAATCGACCGCTCTATCGGGCGGCAGGCGTCTCTGATGTGATGATGAACGCGTTCTTTGCGGACGATCATCCTTGGGGTTTCGATGCAATCGAGCGGGAATGCGGAAGGCTCCCCAACAAGTACTCGGCCATCCTCACCTACGAAACCCAGTTCCCCAAGGACCTGTTCATCGCGACGTTCATGGCAGCTAACCTGCGTGCCTATCGGAACGCTGCCTGGTTGTCCCCGGTCCGCTCCTCAGTAGCTCACAACCTCCTATCATTCCAGGAACTCGATGTGGACGCCCTCCTCGAGGACGGCCGCTTCATGCTCGTGTCCCTCGATCCCAACATCGAGGAGACAAAGACCACCTCACCTGGCTGCAGTACGGTCAATACGGGATTCAACTCCCTTTCCTACGAGCTAGGGCAGATCATGGAATCGTTCCCGATAAGCTCTATCCTCGTCGTGCTCGAGTTCCCGGTCTCGGTAATCAAATCGGACACGACCCTCCTCTACAAGTTCCTCCATCACATAACCGCACTCTGTGACCGGCACGATGCCACGTTGCTCTTCGTCGCTGACGTCTCACTATGCGACGATGGGACTGCGGCCATGCTGAAAGACCTCTCGGAGATCGTCATCTCTGCAAGGGAGGATGAGCTCATCATCAAGGACGTGGGCAGGAGCATCGCACGACGACTGACGTACCAGCTGAGCGAAGGGAAGCTAATCATCGACCGACCTGTCAAGGGCCCTGACGATGAAGAGGAGTGACCGGCCTATGGGCCACGACATCTAGGGTCCCGTCGTCCCGGTCTAGAGCACCTCGTCCTTGGCCAACTGGAGAGCGCATGCACCCTCACCCGCGTGCCAGCTGAGACGCGGCCGTGTGCGGATGGCGTAAACCTTCTCGTTGGCATCATCGAGCATGAGCGCCGAGCCCACCTCCTTGGGTAGAGCATGGATGTACCCCTCGAGGGACTTCGACATGTACGAGCCCATGATTGAGTTGAGGGAATTGACGTCCGGCTGCGCCGTAACACGGTGGGAGAGCAGCAGGTCGGTCTGTGAGTGGACGTCGGTATGGATCTTACCGGGCTGCTGCGTGGCGGCCACCAAGGTCACGCCGGGCTGACGCCCCTCACGCAGGATCCGGATGAGAGGCACCGACGCCGGGGTCACGCCCTCGCTTGGGTGGGGCAGGGCCTGGTGTGCCTCGTCGATGATCAGCCATGTCATCGGGATCATCTTCTTGGCCATTGCTGCAGAGTCCTCTCCACCGAACATCGATTGTGATGACTCCACACCAGCGTGCTCCTCCACCTTCCTGGTGAGCATGCGTGCCTCCAGTATCTTGAGGGCCACAAGTCCGATGACAAGTGCCTTTGTGGAGAAACCGCCGATGGCCGCTTCCAGTGTCGACGTGTCCAGTATGTTCACCTTGCCACGGGCGGCGATGTCGGCGATGGCAGTGCCGTCCTTGGAGAATATCCCCCAGTCATCGGCCGCGCTGAACCGGTTCTCGAGCGCCTCCTTGATGGACACGTCGCACTTCTTGTCGTTCCGGATCGTGTCGATGATCTCATCGATACCGAAGTCGGTAGCTAACTCGTTCTTGAGCGTCTTTACGACACGCTCGATGATGACACCGTACTTGCCGAAGAGCTCGAGCCCGAACGTGTTGCACCAGTCGTTGGCGGTGAGTTCCCCGGGGATGAAGGAGAAGGGTGCGTCGAAGGGGATGTTCATCTCCTTGTACTTTTCCACCCATCCGAGGGGAACCATGACGTTGACGTCGATGCCCGTGGGATCGAGGTCCCACATCCGCACGAGGTCCGCCTCCCGCTCGTTGGGAAAGCGCATGGTCCAGTAGATACCCATGATGTCCACGATGACGCAGGCGAGGTTATCCTTCACCTTGCGAGGAAGGAGCTGGATGCCCTCGGCGATGGTGCCCATCGTGTAGGACTTACCGGTACCTCGCTTCCCGCAGATGAACATGACGTGGGGTTTCACCAGGTCGAGATGGACCTTGTTCGAAAGATTGACCTCGCCCCCTGTGGTCACGTAGTGCTTTCCAAGCATGGCTGTGCCCACATCACCCCACTTCTTCACGTCCTTGTCGCTGCGGCCGATATAGATCTCTTTCATGTCATCACACCTCCACCATTACTCTCACAGGCATTGAGTCTGTTCCTTTCGGTCGTTTGAAGAGCGTCGTCGCCACGGGCACCACGGCGCCCAGGACCTGCCCCCTGGCATGCTGGACCGCTTCCTTCAGTGCATGAAGACCCGCTCCACTGTCGGTGACGTTGTCAACGATGAGGACGTCGTCGTCCGGTCTTACGAGCCGGCGTCTGAGGATCAGCGTTTTACCATCCTCGCCGAGTACGGCGATTGCCGACCGAGCATTGAGCCGAGCAGCGATCTGGATCGCCAACGCGGCACTGTCACATGTCACGACGAGGTCCACCTCATGGCTCTGGAACCGTCCTGCAACATCGTCCGCGACCAGTACGAGCAGTGCAGGGTTCTCACCTAACAGGGACAGGTCAACGGAATCTCCCGGTTCCGGCACAACCTGATGCCGGATGGCCTCTGCGAGAGGGAACCGTTCGCCAAGCACGCGTATGAGCTCCCGTGCCTTTTCCTCGCTCGGGACCACGCGGCCCTTGACGTACCGGTTGAGCACGGTGATGTCCAATCCGGTGACATCGGCCAGGAAACTGTAGGTATAGCTATCCTTCAGATACCGGAGTAGCCCCACCGCCCGCAGTTGCAGGCGCATGCGCTCAACGCGCGTGAGCACTTCGCCCGTAATAATCCCCTTATACATAAACGTGTCTAATGGTATTTAAGGATTCCTCAGACGGGGAACTGGAACCCGAACCGCTGCAGGTCGATAATCCCATCGATCACGTCGACGCCTTCCTCGTGTAAGAGTTCCACCTTACGGGGGACACCACCACCGTAGCCACCTATCGAGCCGTCGGCACGCACTACGCGATGGCAGGGGACCACCACTGGACGTGTGTTCGCATGAAGGGCATTCCCTACCGCCCGAGCAGCCCGTGGGGAGCCCAGTGCCCGGGCCAGCTCACCGTAGGTCGTGACCCTACCTTTTGGGATATTGCATGTGAGCTCGAGCACCTTTTTGTTAAAACCCATGGACCCCATGCTCACGGTTATGCCTCCAAGTATTTATATCTCGAACGCTATAATAATACATATGGACGAGCGCCTCATCATTAGTGCTCTGGTGGCGGCCCTCCTTGTCCTGAGCCTGTGTACGACACCGAAAAGCGAGTCGAAAGAACCCGAGATTACTGAGGAGGAGCTCCAGGAAGCGCTCGATAACTGCGCTTCTGTGGATTTCAACGATGAGCGGGACACCTGCTATAACCGCCTCCTCGTCGAGACCGTCAATACCACGTTATGTGAGCTTATTTCGAACATAAACCTCAAGAAGGAATGTCGGGCTCGGACCTCGGAGAATGCCCTCGGTTGAGTCTCCTGGCTGTCAGCCCCGTGCCTTCTGGATTGTGTAGATACGCCGTAAGCGGTCCACGTCGTCGGCGTCATCCGGTCCCAGGTCCTCGCGGAACCGGACCAGTCGAGGGAAACGTAGAGCATACCCGGAGCTATAGGTCGGGGACTGCTGGAGCTCTTCGTACGCGACCTCTACCACTATACGCGGAGTGAACGTGACCTCCCGTCCCGACTCCTGCACCATGAGCGGTCGGAGCTCCTCGGTTATGTGAGCGAACTGCTCGTCTGTCAGGCCGGTGCCCATCCGTCCCACAAGTGCGAAACCGTCACCGTCGCGGACCGCAAGCACAAGGCTACCGAACCAGGACGCACGGCGACCTTCACCCCACTCGGCACCCACGACCACCACGTCAAGCGTCTCGAGTGTTGGCTTGAGCTTGTACATGTAACCGACGCGCGAGCCGGCTTGATAGGGAGCATCGAGGTTCTTGATCATGGCCCCCTCATGCCCCTGGGAAAGAGCCTCCTCGTAGAACTCCCGCGCCGCATCGGCATCGGCGGTGACCAGAGTGCGGGAGAGGAGCACGCGACCGCTCTCGTCGACGATACCCTCGAGCTCTTGGCGCCGCTCGCGGAGGGGAAGCTCTACCAGTGTACGTTCTCCAACGAGGAGCACATCAAAGAGGTTGAGTATCACGGGGATGGCCCTCGCCATGCGCTCTATGTCGTACTTGCGCCGGACGCGTCGGGACAGCTCCTGGAAGGGTAGGGGCATTCCTGTCTCGTCAACGGCCACCAGCTCACCTTCGATAATATACCGTTCGGCTCTGACAGCGTCACGTACAGCCCCGACGATCTCGGGGAACTGGCGTGTGACGTTCTCCAACCGGCGGGTGAAGAGGGTAATCGTGTCACCGTCCCGGTGCACTTGGAGCCTGATACCGTCGTACTTGTATTCGAAGGCGGCCGTACCCCCGGCACCAGTCAGTCCTTCCTCGACCGTGGGCACCTTCTGGGCCAACATGCACTTGAGAGGTGTCCCCGGTGCAAGCTTGATGGCGTCCAGGGCCTCCTGGCCCCCATCTCGTGCGGCCACGGCCACACGGCCATAATCATTGACCAAGGCGTGAGCGCGCTCGATAACGGCTGGCTCCACTTCGTACGCAAGAGCTATGGCGTCCCGCATCACGCCCTCTCCGACCCCTACACGCATCTGCTCCAGGACCAACCGGGTAAGGAAGCGGGCCTCAAGGGCGGTCGCGTTGCTCAGAAGGTCGATAATGACCTTGGCTTTGTGGGACTGGGAGTCCGTACCGCTCTTCTGCGCGAGCCTGCAGAGCGCGTCGTGGACCTCGGTCACTGTGAGGGTACGCTCTCCCCCTCCACCAGCGAAGGTCAACAGGCTCGTCTGAGGTTTCTCTAGGACGCACGCTTCCACAGCGAGGCCAATGTCCCCCAGGTCCCGGATGCGCCGCTCCAGCGACTCGACGGTGAAACCGGAGACCGATGACGCCGCCTTGAGAAAGAGCTTCTCCCCGTACTCTAGCTTCTTGCCGGAATATGTGGGGAACACTCGTCCCATCACCAGAAGGGGGATGCGGTCCAGCAGTTCGGACGGCGTCCGCCGGAGGAGCTCAGCAACGATGTCCCGCTTCTCCAGCCGCTTTGACGTGGCCTCGAGAGCAGCGTATACCTCAGCGAGCTCACCGAACCGCATGTCCAGAGAGCGACCGTCAAAGATATAAAAGTGGAGCGGGTAGGGCCGCCTATGGAGGTGCTGCGGGCCATCAAGGAGCGAAGGAGCGTGCGCAAGTTCAAGCACAAGCAGGTCGACCACGAGCTCCTCATCACCATTCTCGACATGGCGCGGTGGGCGCCCTCAGCGGGCAACCTTCAGCCTTGGGAGTTCATCATCGTTGAGGACAAGTCCGTCCAGGAGTCTCTGGCGTCCGCTGCCCTCAACCAGGACTACATCACCGATGCACCGGTGATGGTGGTGGTGTGCGCGGACACTGAGCGCAGTGCTCTCCGCTTCGGAATGCGAGGCAAGCATCTCTACTCATTGGCCGAGACCGCTGCTTCGGTCCAGAATATGCTCCTCGCAGTTCACGCTCTGGGTCTGGGCTCATGCTGGGTCGGTGCATTTCATGAGGACGCGGTGCGTAACATACTTGAGCTCCCTGAGTCGGTCGTGCCGATCGGTATCATCCCTATCGGATGGCCCGACGAACAACCCAAGGCCCCACCCCGGGTCGATCTTTCCCACATGGTCCATCACGACAGGTACGGTCACATGGAGCCTGTGAAGGGCACAGGACGGTATGACGTCCACCGTGTGGTCGAGGAGGATGTGCGCAAGGACATCCTTGAGGAGGAACGGTCCAAAGAGGCCGCCGTCGATATCGACAGCGACCTCGACATCGAGCCTCCGCCGAAACGGAAGAAGCGACATAAGAAGGGGAATCCCTTGTTGCGTCTGTTCGGCTGACCACAGCGGTAGGCGCGGATTTTTATTTCTTATTGCTAGTCCCCTTCCTATGGACCTCGACGCGGCGGAACGTCAGTGCAATCAGGACGCTCATCTCACATCGACATTCAACGGTATGGCAGAAGCTCTCCACCCATCGGAGCTGGACTCGTTCATTCCTAGGATCAGGTCCATTGCTATCGATGCCGCCCGCCAGGCGTCTGCAGCCTTCGATGGATCCTCCAGCTTCTCGGCATTCGCAGATTATTACGGCCGGTTCGACGGCTCGGCTTTCGAGCTGGTGAAGGCGGGCTTGTCCCCCTTCGAGCGCATCCCCTTCCTACGCATCGACAATTTCCCCCTCGATAACGGTGAGTGGGCCTATCTCGAGTCCAACCAACAGGGACAGGGCTTCGCCGCCATCCCACCATCCCTCTACAAGGACATCTACAAGGCAATGCTCCTCTCCTTCTCACAGATGCACGGGGGCCTCGATTCAGTGCTTGTCATGCCCCGGAAGGGTGACGCCTTGCTCAAGGAGAGCATAGACATTGCCCTTGCGGCGCGTGAGCTCGGTATGCATGCCACGGTCCGGGTCAATCCTCCGGAGAAGGAGAGCGTCGAAGGTGACGCCGTGGTGCTGGATGGTGAGAGGTTCCAGGCCGCCTTCGTCACCGGGGGGGAACCGCCCTCGATCCCTCATGTGTTCCCGGAGCCTGCGGCGAACATGATCATGGACAACAAGATCGTCCAGCGCATCATCCTCGAGCGGTACACCGAGGAGGAGGGACTCCCTCTCCTCCAGACGGAGTTCCACGCAGCCTTCGACCACGGAGAGCTCGTCCGTGCGCTCGACCGTATCGAGGGGTTGGTAACGGTCAAGAACTTCCTTTACGGCTCAGGCAAGGGCGTGTACTTCGTCCGGGACGTGAACGACCTGGAGAGCTACGGCATCGCTTTCCTCCTGGCCCAGTTCAGCAAGTTCTCCTACCGGTTCGCCAAGGACTATGTCATTTACCCCGTATGCGTCGAGAAGGCCATGGTCTCTAAGAAGTACCAGTTCCAGAGTAGCCTCCGCATCCACGACGGTACGGTGTTCACTCCGGGAGTTGCCATGGCCGCAATGTGTCGTGTCGCACAGCAGGACTATGATCCCAAGTTCATGGAACACCTCGACGAGTACATGGCCACCATCCCCAAGACCACATTCACTGCCCTCAAGGACGTGCACGACAAGCTCATCGCTGCTGATGGACGCCTGCTTATGGACGTGGACGAGGCACTTAAGGAGTTCACTAGCGAATTCGCTAAGGCCAATGAGATCGCGGAGAAAGTGAACACCATCGTGCGCAACCAGTACCTTGTGTCGGCGGGATACCACGACGCCAACGGGGTCATGCATGTGGACGGCGAACGCGTCTTCCTCATCGGCTCGGACAAGGCCCGCCGGAACGCCCAGGTGGCCCAGGAGCTCGAGGGCAAGTACGCGACGAACCTCCTTCTCCAATCGAACCTCGTGATGGCGTGCCTGGACATGGGTGCACGGGAACTGAAGGTGCCCAATGTCATGACGCCCGCCTCCATCCGCCAGTCGCTGGTGGACAGCCGGTTCGGCAACTACTTCGACGTAGTGCCCGATATGTAACGGGGGCGGCCGGCCCTAGGACCACGGTCCCAGCAGGACCATGATGCCTGAGACCATCCTCACACTGGCCCGGTAGAATACCTTGGCGGCCCGGCCCCTTCCGGTGGCGATGGGGGCGGACAGGTGATCGTACCCGTACATCACGAAGTACATGAAGCTCTCGTACGGCCCAAGACCGAGCCTCAGTCCGCGGTAAATGTACCGCACCATCCGGGTGAAGAAAGCGGGCCCGTCCCGTCTGATGTGGGAGAGGACGGTCCTCGTACCGAAGAGTATCCGGGTCATCAGGGTAAAGGCCATGATCTGGTTCCTCGTGATGTGCTCGTGCTCGAGGTGTATCCCTCTCAGATAGTCTGAGCTGACGTTCAGGCTCTCATCGTCGATAGTGGAGCCGTACTCTTCGGCCGTCTCGTAGGCGCGCGTCCCGGCCAGCGCCTTGTACAGGAAGAACACAGGGTGCTCGATGTCGTGCTCGATGGAGAACGTCAGCGATTCAAGGAGCCACTCGGGACGCTCCCCGGGCCCGCCCACGATGAAGTACCCCGTGGTGGATATCCCGGAGCCGGCCAGGAGCCTCATCCCCTCCTCGAGCGCGTCCTGGGGGAGGCGCTTGTCGTAGATATGGTTCCTCATGTGCTCGTTCGCCGACTCGATCCCGATCCTCAGGTGAATGCACCCACTGTCCCTCAGGGTATCCAGCACCTCCCTGTTTATGTGGTCGGCCCGCGAGAATGCGCTCCACTTCAGGCGTTCGTTGAGACCCCTTCGCTTGTACTCCTCCACGAACCGCTTCACCCAGGCGTGGTCTATGAGGAAGTTGAGGTCATAGAAGAAGACGACCCTCATCCCGAGGGCGCCGTACCTCTCGTACTGTCGCTCGATCTCGTCTACGACGGTGACGGGATCCCTCAGCCGGAAGAACCGCTTTCCCCCGTACAGCCTCTGCACGTCCGGGATCGCGCAGTAGGCGCACGAGTAGGGGCATCCTCTGCTCGCCATGACCGGCAGGATCCCAAAGAAGAACAAGTAGTTCCTGATGACCTCCTCGTCGTACACGCCCCAGTCGATGTCCGGTATCTCGTCTACGTCCAAAGGCTCGCCCATCGGATTCCTTTCGATCCCGTCACCCTTCCTCCACCAGAGTCCCGGCACTTCCTCCAGCGGGCCGTCGGACTCCAAGGCGTCCAGGAGCAGGACCATGGCCTCCTCGCCCTCGCCAACGACGAGCATGTCGATGTTCCCGTGTGAGATGACATCCTCCGGGGCGAGCGTTGCGTGATGGCCGCCGGCCAGGACCGGCATGTGGGTATCGATCCGCTTGACCTCGTCGACAATCTCCTTTACACTGGGGAAGTACGGATTGGATACATAGATCCCCACAATATCCGGCCCGAATCTCTCGATGGCCTCCCTGAGACGGGCTCTCCACGCGTTGCGGCTGTACACGAAGTCCAGGACCTTCGCCTCATGCAAGCTGTGGATGTGGATGTACGACGCGAGGCAGGCTAGGCCGATGTGTAGCGGTTCGGGCTCGCCCGTGATCGTTGGGTTGATTAGCAGTATCCTCATGCGTCACACTTCGGTATCGTATTCCCGGGCCGGGTGGCCGCTCCAGGGGCTCAAAGGAACCGTCCCCTCACGAACTGCGCCCCACTGGACAGCATCGCGGGGCCCGGCACCATCGATGCCAGGCGCCACACCCTGCCCGGTCGCGAGTAGAACCGTCGGTATCCCCTCCTGCAGGCTCCCGACAGCGCCGCCGGGTCCATGCCGTTTGCGGTCCGGACGGGGGTGGAGTACTCGAGGGCAGCCCAATCGGCGTCCCTCCGCTTCTCCCCGAATAGCTGTAGCTCGAGCTCGGTCCCTGGATAGGGCAAGGCGGGATAGAACTCCGCGAAGTCCAGGGGGAGCTCGCTGGCGAACTCGATCGTCCTCTCGATGGTCGCCTCCGTCTCCCCGGGCAGGCCGAACACGAAGAAGCCCGTGGTCACGATGCCCCTGTCCCTGGCCTCCGTCACCGCCCGCTCGGCCTGCTCCGGTGAGGCGCCCTTGCGGGCCTTGCCAAGGATGGACGGATCGGACGACTCTATCCCAAAGGATATCGCGAAGCAGCCTGCATCGGCCATGGCGTCCAGGAGCTCGGCATCCACCGAGTCAACCCTAGAGTTGCAGAGCCACTTGACATCGAGCCCTCTCTCCACCATCCCCCTGCAGACCTGCAGCACCTGCTCCCGTGCCTGCGTCACGGTGTCCCCGAACAGGTACAGGAGCTCCGCGCCGTGGTGGGCGACATCATGCTCCATCTCGTCGAGGATCCCTTCAGCCGACCTCTGCCTCAGCTTCCCACCGTACCATAGCCGGGACACGCAGAACGTGCAGCGGTGAGGGCACCCCCTTGATGTCTGGACCATCACGTACCTCTCCCCGGTCAGGGGCATGACGTACTTGTCAAGGGGGAGGTCGCCCCAGTCAGGGAACGGCAACGCGTCCAGCTCCATGACGGGCTCCCTCGGACCGCCATGGACAGGCTGCCCCGAGGGATCCCTCCACACCATCCCGCTCACTCCGGCGGGGCCCCCGGACGCGGCCGCGTCAAGGACTACCTGCTCCGGCTCGCCCACCACCGCAGCGTCCAGCCAAGGGAACGAGCGGAGGGTCTCCGCCGGCAGGGCAGTGACGTGCGCCCCGATGGCGACGAGTAAGCTCCCGGGATGCCGTTCCTTTAGACCCCCCGCGTAGGACATGTCGGAGGCCAGCGTGGGCGTGGTGGTGTTGATGATAACGAGGGCGCCCCGGCCGGCCTCGTCGATGGCAGCCTCGAGCCGCCCCAGCCCGCCGCGGTCGGCCTCCAGATCGAACGCCGCGCACGGTACTCCGTTTGCCCGGAGGACCGACGAGACGTACGCGAGGGTGAGTGGTGGATAGGCGCCCAGCTTCCCGCCGAGCCGTTCCTGGCACCTACCCTCCCGTGCGAAGACCTCCGTGCCCGGGGACGGGGGATTGACGAGGGCTACGAACGGGATCGGCACGGTCCAGAACACCACTGGTAACAATTTATAACTTGTCCAGCGTGCCCTGTCGCAAGTGGGCCGCGCCACAGCGTAGGCCTGCGGAGAGGAATATGAAGGTCCTTGGTATCGTGGACGCCACGCAGAACAGCGCGGCGTGCCTTGTTGAGAACGGTGAGATCCTGGCATGTGTCCAGGAGGAGAGGCTGAGCAGGGTCAAGCACTGCGGGGGTTTCCCGGTACTCGCCATCAGGGAGGTGCTCCGCGCCACGGACACCCGCCCCGGGGAGATCAACGTCGTCAGGGCCGGCTTCTCCGAATACGATTTGCCTCTCCGGCTGCTGTCTGGTGTCCTGAATCCCGGGCCCACACGCATGATGGACCATCCCCTCGAAGCGGTCAAGGTCGCGGGCATCGAGGCGTACCGCCGCACCGTCCGCTCCACGCCGCTCGTGAGGCTCGACACCAGGCTGTCCAAGGGGCTGTTCGGAAGGAGGGTGAGGGGTACAGGTCTGGGTGCCGCGAGGGTTGAGCACGTCAACCACCACCTGTCCCACGTCGCTGCATGCCACTTCACCAGCGGCTTCGACCGGGCGCTGGCCCTATCCATCGATGCCTACGGCGACGGCTTCTCAGGAGGGGTGTACGCGTGCATGGGCCGTGACATAGAGCGCCTCTCCAGTTTCCCGCTCTCCGCCTCGCTCGGGTACTTCTACGGATGCATCACGGAGCTTTTGGGGATGCGGTTCGGGTTCGACGAGGGCAAGACCATGGCCCTCGCATCCTACGGCAAGCCCCTGGCGTACGGTCGGCTGAAAGGATTATTCTCCGTGGACGGCCTCGAGCTCCGCGGCGACGCCGTGGCGCTGGGAGGCCTGAGCACCATTCGGTACTCTAGGCTGCTGTCGGGTGACAGGAAGAGGGACATCGCGGCATCAGCGCAGGACGTATTGGAGGACGTTGTGACCGAGCTGGTCACCAACGCCATGGACGAGACCGGTCTGAGGAACGTGGAGCTGTCCGGTGGCCTCTTCCTAAACGTCAAGCTCAACAGCCGCGTGGCACAGCTCGACGGCGTGGACGACGTGTTCGTGCACCCCGACGCTGGCGACGGCGGGTGCGCAGTGGGTGCCGCGCTCTCCGCGTTCGCCCCCAAGGGCCGGCTCCCACGCTCCAGGATGGACCACGCCTACCTCGGACCCGGAGCGGAGACGCCCACCCTTCGTGATATGGAACGGGCCTTCGGCAGGAGAGTGCAGGTGTCCGAGCACGCCGACGTGGCCGGGCTCGTGGGCTCCGAACTCCTCCCCGCCGGCAAGCTCGTGGGCGTGTACTGGGGCCGGATGGAGCATGGTCCCAGGGCCCTAGGGAACCGCTCAGTGCTGGCTGATCCCACCAATCCTGCCTCCCCCCACCGCATCAGGACCACGATCAAGCGGCGGCCGGAGTACCAGCCCTTCTGTCAGACCGTGCTGGACCGGGACGCGGACGCCTACATAGAGAATCCCAAGGGGATCGACGCGCCCTTCATGATCATTGCCTTCCCGGCCACCGAGCGGTCGAGGGAGGATACACCGGCCGTGGTGCACGTGGACGGCTCGTGTCGGCCCCAGGTGCTCTCCAGGGATGTGAACGAGCCCTACTACAGGCTCATCGAGGCCTTCGCCGGGGAGACCGGGGTGCCTGTAGTGCTGAACACCTCGTTCAACCGTAGCGGTGAGCCCATCGTCCACACGGCCGAGCAGGCGGTCAACGACCTGTTCGAGGGCGGTCTCGACGCTGTCGTCATTGGCGACCTTATCGTGGAAAGGGCATGATCCAGGTGCTCACGCATACATCTTGTATCATGCCAGTTCATCGGCCAGTTCACGCAACGTTACGATCTCATATTTAGCGGCCAGATGTACCACGGCCTCCTCGATAGCGCTCACGGAGGTCTCCCGGGGCTGGACGCGGAACCGCTGCTGGATGATGCGCTGTGAAACTCCCTCCACAAGGTCCCGGGCGTGGAAGTTCACCACTAGGGGCGCTCCATCGTCCGCCCTTTGCTCCAGCTGACGCTTGAACCAGCTGAGACCGAAGGTGAGCATTGTAGTACCGTTCACAGGCAACCATGGGAATCCCGAGCTCAGGACAGGGAGTTCTACAATCCCTCCCTGGACGAAGGGTGCGCCGCCCCGATGGACACCCTCCCGGGACATGTAAGGCGGGAGCACGCATCGAAGAAGGGAAGAGTCATAGATGTATCCTTGCTCGGCCAGCACTGCGAGAGACCGCGGTGAGTAGTCGTAGTCCGGTGCACGGAAGCCCACTGGCTCAGAACCCAAACGGTCACGGATAGCCTCGTGAGCCTAGTGTACCTCCTCCCGCATCCGTGCCGGCGGGAGCGTCCCGAACCGATCAGGATGGGTATGCGTGTGGTTCCCCAGCTCATGTCGGTCAATACCGTCGAACACTTCCCGATCGAGACCTTCGAGCGTGCGCCCCACCACGAAGAGCGTGGCCCGACAGTCCGCCCGTTCGCACAGTTCCACTATCCGCGGAACGGCCTCGACCAGCACGGGATCGGCCGCGTCGGACGGTGTGGGAAGGAGGCCCATATCGGTCAGCAATCGGGGGCTCGTACCGTCGAGGTCGAAGCTCACCACAGCACGCGGTGCGCCGGTCATCGTCAGCCCCCCCCGAACCGGCCGGCCACCAATCGAGCGAGCATCGATAGGTATCTGATGATCATGCCCGGGCCGAGGTGGAACTTGGAGTTCCCCCGCTCTCGGAATGTAAGAGTGATGGGTACCTCAGCCAGCCTGAATCCCGCGTTACGGGCCTGGGACGCGGTCTCCACCTGGATGGTGAAGCCGGTGCTGGACGGCTCTATCGTCCGCCATACCTCGCTGCGCACCGCCCGGTAGCCCGAGGTCACGTCGGAGACCGGGAGCCCCAGCAGGAGCCTGAACAAAGGATTAGATATCCAAGAGAGCGCTCGCCTGAAGGCAGGGACGCCAATGACAGCACCACCCTGTGCGAACCGGGAGCCGATCACGAGGTCCGCGGCTCCCACCGCCGCCAGCAACCGGGGGAGCTCGTCCGGATCATGGGTCAGGTCGCCGTCCATGAACACGAGGACGTCCACCTCGTCCTTCAATGCCTTGGCACCGTCAGTGATGGCCACGCCCAGACCGCGGTTCACCTCGTGGGTGAGCACACGGAGATAAGGGTGCTCGGCCACTGATGCCTCAAGGAGCTGTGCTGTGGCGTCCGTGGAGCCATCGTCCACGACGAGGACCACGGCCTTCAGTCCCTCGTCTTTCAGGCTGCGTGCCAAAGATGTGAGGAGGATCTCGACGTTCTCCTCCTCGTTGTACATTGGGATAACGATGCCGATCCTGTCCATCTACCCCTTCACCCCCAGCAATCCCAGGCCTTGGAACGCCGCAAGATAGGCACCAAGGCGAGTGTATGCTCGCGGTTTCGATAGGAACCATGTCATGACCTCGGCGACCTTCCCGGGCCGGAGATAGAACGTGCGCCATGCGGTATCCACGAAGTCGTCTATCTCCTCTGGCGAGAGGTCGCAGAGCTCCCCTTCGCCGGCTTTGGAGCTCAGTTCAGAGCCCTCGAGCAGGAGGTGCCGGTAGTATTTCGTAATGGTCGCATCCACGTCGTATGTGTAGGCCATGTTGCGCTCGATGGTAGCCGGGCTTTCGCCCGGTAGACCGAAGATGACATCAAGGAAGGTTAAATAGCCCAATCCCTTGGCTTGCGTCACGATACGCTGGCAGGCCTCTGCCGAGTCGGGCGCGCGGTGGATCTTCCTGAGCACCTCAGGGCAGGCCGACTGAACCCCGAGCTTGAGTGTGGTGCACCCCGCACGACGCATCTTCTCCAGGGGAGGATCCCGTTTGAAGGGAAAGAGGTTGCAGCTCCACTCGATACCCTGGTCGAGCCCGATCATCATGTCCAGGAACCGGTCGAGCCAGGCTGGATCGGCGTTGAACGTGTCATCGACTATGTCCAAGTACTTGATGCCCATTGTCTCGTGGAGCATGAGCACCTCGTCCCTGACGTTCTCAATGCTGCGGTAGCGTGGCCGGCCCCAGAAAGAGGGAGAAGTGCAGTATGCACACCGATTGGGGCATCCACGAGAGCAGATGATCGAGGTGAAGGGCTGGTTGGAGGTTATATTGAAGTAGTCGTAGTAGTTGTCCGGATCCGTGAAGGTCCGGTCAGGGAAGGGCAGCTCGTCCAGTTCGGCTATCTGCTTTCTGGGCGGACCGGTCACGACTCTCCCATTTCGGAGGATGGCCGTCCCATGCATTCCCGCGACATCGGTCCCTTGTGCAAGCGCCCCTGCCAGCTCGACCACGGTCCGCTCACCCTCCCCCTGCACGACCACGTCCACACCCGCTTCGAGGAACTTGTGCGGTTCCATTGATGAGGGTCCGCCGACGACCACAGGGAGGTCGGGCTCCCGGTCCTTGACCGCGCGCACGTACTCACGCACCACGGGCGCGTTGACCAGGGTGGAGTAGAATCCCACAAAGAGTGTGTCGGCCGCAACGGCCTCGTCGTACAGTCGCTCTGGAGTGATCGAATCGATAGTGAGGTCCAGGAGGCTGGTCCGGTAGCCCCTTGCTCTGAGCGTCGATGACAGGTACATCAGACCAAGGGGGGGTATCCGCTTGATAGCGTACTGACGGGTGGCATTGGTGAAGCCGATGTCCTGGTGTGTCGGACACACGAGCACGATCCGGTCACCCAGGGGGCATCCCTCCCGAAGGCCGGAGCGTCATAGCGTGGACGGTGAACGCCCGTCCGGTGAACACGGGTTTGAGCGAGTAACTGGACCTGATACGCATGTCGAGCTCGGCGTAGAACCCCTCGTTCTTCATATGCAGGTAGTACGCGCACCCCTGGGAACGGTAGCGCGAAGTGAAGACGTTCTCATCGAAGCCGACGATCTGTGTATCGATGGCCTCATGTCCGAGGAAAGAAATGGGGACGTAAGGAACATCGGAGACGAAGAAGCAGGAAGGTTCCAGCCGTCCCCGGGCGGTACCGAGCTCACGCCACAGCCCGTCCTTGGTCTCGATGGGTTCCATCAGTCCCCCTGTCCAGATCGCGTTGACACCGAATCCGAACACCGTGGCCGCAAGAACGATGCCCACCAGCCGTCTTCGGGCATCGGATCCAACACGTGCGGCCATGGATCCTGCGCCGAGACCCGCGAGCAGGCATATGACGTGGGAGTACGTCAGCGTGTGCCGAGCGTGGACCGACGTACCGACGAAGGCGTAGAACACAAAGAACAAGGCAAGCCAGATGAGGAACGGTGCGATGCGCTCACGCTGTTTTCGGTCACGGAGAACGAGCGCGAGGCCTACGACGGCCGGGAGCGAGATCCACACGGGACATCGGGCCCATGTCGGGCCGAGCCCCCATCCTGCATGGAGCCAGAATCCGATATAGGGGACGATGTTCGTGCGGAAGTAGGTGATGCCCAAGCCCGGCCACTGGCCATAGGTCATGATGGACTTCACGACCAGGGGCGAGCAAAGAAGGACGAATCCTGCCACTGGCCAACGCTCACCGGACCGGACGGGGAGCCGGCCCCGCCATAAGGTCACCGCTGCGAACGGGACGAGGGCCATGAGCCCCTCGGGTTTGACGTAGGCCACTAGACCGAATGTCGCCATAAGGAACGCCAGTGACGAGGGACGCCGATGGTCCTCCCAGGCGAGGAACGCGAGGCTCGCGAGGAGGACGGTGAACATGTAGATCGCCCCTGCCGCCCATGACGTGGAGTACTTCACGTGGAGCGGGAGGACGGTGAGGAAGAGCCCGGAGAGGACCGCTGAGTTCCGGTCGCCGCCCACGGCCCGGGCGAGGAGGTAGAGCATCGGCACGGAAAAAGAGCCCAGGATGGCGGAAAGGGTGAGGAGACCCTCAACAGAGAATCCGAACAACCAAGAGTACACCGTACCGAGCACGGACATCCCCGGCGGATACCTGCAGAGGTCGAAGTCAGTGCAGCCTGAGGGGGAGCCGACGACGCACTGCTCGCAGCGGTTGTGGAGGAACACACTACTGACCACGTTCACGTGGACGTACTCGTCCTCCCACTCAATGAGCTCGTGGGGCACGATCACAACACGAAAGTGGAACGCGACCAGGAACAGAGCGAGCATGAGGAAGGTATCGCGTCGGTCGATCCAACGCGATGCCCGGCGGAGAAATGGCACGAAGAAGAGGGCCAGTACGAGCAGGAAGCCCTCTGCCGCCAGAGGGAGGACACGTGCAAAGAATGCTGCATACTCTGGTCCCAGGTCTACTCACCTGGTCGGGATAAGCCCAGTCATCCATAAACACTTTTGGTTCCGAGAGCGGCTCACTCGCCGTTCTCGATGGTGCCGTCGCGGGCCCTCAGAACTAGGAGATCGCACCTCGTTGGAGGTCTGCGTCAGAAGCCCGTTTATATAGGTTGTTCCTCCGTTATACGGCGTACCTAAAAATATGGGCGGGGGTAGGTAGGGCCCCGGCCGGGATGACCGGCCGGTGCCTGGGGGGTGGCCTGGCCCTCTTTCAGTACTACCTACTCCGCGACGTACCGCACGTGGCGGACGTCGTCTGCGACCTCGGCCTCTTCCTTGACACAGTCCTCTATGATCTTGTGCGCTTGCAGAGCGGTCCAGAAGCCTTTCACGCTCTGGATGGGGTGGCGCCAGTCGGCCAGGACGCTCCTGTACTGGGATAGACCATAGCCCTCTGCGGCCACACTGATCATCATGTCCTCTATGGCCTCAGCGCTGCCAGTGATGGTCACGCGCATGCCCTCAGTGTTTATCTCCTGTGCCAGGAACCGGCCATAGTGGGTCGTGCGCTCCTCGTAGGGTGCGACCTCGATGGTGGCTCCGTACGATTCGGCCACTTCCTGGCCGATCTCGGCAATGGACTCTGCGAAGCCCTCCTGTCGGTCGTCGTAGACCGTGGTCAGCTCGTTTGAGTTGCGGAACGGCCGCGTAGACATCCATTCATGCTCCTTCGTCACGTAGTCGATCTCGACGCGCTCGATAGGAGTGTCGGTTTCAATCTCGTACATGTCTATTCCTCCCGTTCCACGTAGGTGACGGTGCGCTCGGCGTCACCGGTCTCCTGCAGGACGAACCGCTCGGCGAGCTCATCCTTGGTGTCCCGGGCCGTGCAGTAGCCTTTCACGCTCTGGATGGGGTGGTGCCAGTCTGCCATGAACCACTCCTCCTGTGGCAGGCCGTACCCACGCTCTGCGACCATGGTTACAAAGCCCTTTACGGCCTCCTTGGTGCCAGTTAGGGTGACCTTGATGCCATCGGTCTCACGGTACGCATTGGCGAGCGACCTGTTGGCACTGAGCACGTTGCCCTCGTATGAGCTGATATCCACGGACGCGCCGAACATGTCGTTCATCTCGGTGGCCATACCGTCCATGAAGTTGGTGAAGCCATCCTGACGCTGTTCGTATACCGAATGCGTCCTAAATCCGCCCAGAAGGCTGCTGTTGAAGCAATCGGTCTGCTCGGTCACATAATTGAGCTCGACCCGCTCAAGGGGGCCGTCGGTTTCGCAGTACATGATGATCACCCTGCTATTGCTTGTCTAGACATCATCTCGCTGGATCTCGTAGGTGATGTGGCGCACGCCGCTCTCGAGGTGCTCTTTCTCGACAACATCCCTTTCCAGGGCCTCGATACATCCCCGGGCGGAGAGGTAACCCTTGACGCTCTGGACGGGGTGGCGCCAGTCGGCCATGAATGACTTGTCCTGAGGGATGCCGTAGCCGGCCTTGGCGATGCCTCCCGTGAGCTCCTCGATGGCAAGGTCCGGACCGATGATGGAGACGCGGACGCCGTCGGTCTCGGTAAAGACCGCAGAGGACCTGCCGATGATGGGGTGCTTCTCCCCCTGGTAGGGTGTCACCTCGATGGCTAGGGAGCCGTCGTACCGGGACTCCAGCTCGGCGCCCAGGTCCGTCATGAAGTCGCTGAAGCCCTCCTGTCGGTCGTCGTACACGGTCTGCTCCGTTCGGGGGCTGAAGTACGCCGAGTGGAAGCTATCGGTCCGCTCGGACACGTAGTTGAGCTCGACACGCTCCAAGAAGCCTGTATCTAGTTCGCTGATCATGGTTCGTCACGTCCTGATGAGGGTGCCTGCGGACATGAGGCGTTTTTAATTATTCCCTTTGGTCGGATGCGGGACACAGGATGGCACGGCGCTACTTGCCGTACCGTCGCTGGCGCTGCTGGTAGGTACGGATTGCACGAAGCAGGTCGATGCGGCGGAACATCGGCCAGTAGGAGTCGCAGAAGTAGAGTTCCGAGTAGGCGCACTGCCAGATGAGGAATCCGGAGAGCCGCTCCTCGCCGCTGGTCCTGATGATGAGGTCAGGATCGGGGAGCCCTGAGGTATAGAGGCTGCTTGAGACGAGGTTCTCATCCACCTGGTCAAGCTCGATCTCGCCCTTCTTGACGCGTTCGCAGATGTTGTGGATCGCGTCCAGCACCTCTTGCCGGCCACCGTAGCCGATGGCCACGTTGAACACGTGGTTGTCGTAGTCCTTCGTGGCCTCTTGGGCGACGTGGATGGCCTTCTGCACTCTCTCGGGGAGCTTGTCCACTTGGCCGATGGCTTGTAGGCGGACCTTCTTGCGGTGGACGCGGGAGTCGCGCGTGTATCTGGCGAACTCCTTCTCGAATAGGTCCATGAGGCCCTCAACCTCCTCGGTGGGGCGCTTGAAGTTCTCGGTGGAGAAGCCGTACACGGTCACCACCTTCACCCCCAGATCCCAGCACCATTCGAGCACCTTATGGAGCTTCTTGGCACCATACTCGTGGCCCTTGAGCCCTAGACCCACCTCGGTCCCGAACCGGCGGTTGCCGTCCATGATGATGGCGATATGCTTGGGTAGTGGGAATCGCTGAACCTCACGCTCGAGCATACGCTCGTACAGTGCGTACACCGGACGAAGTAGCGGGAGGCCCACGGCTGCCAGCAGGGACGGATGACTTATAAGAGTTGTGGCATGGCGGACTGTCACAACCTATTTATTCTATCCCCGAGTCCCTTTTCTTATGCGCCTACGGATCCTTGTGCGAGAGGTGCTCGTTGCCGGCCAGAAGGTCACCACCTGGATAGACGAGGACTTGGAGTTGAAGGTCGATGCAACTGTGGCAAGTCTCCTCAAACAGCTTGAGGAGCGGCTCGCACCGATTGTCAACCAGGGCGCTCACCCGTTCGTCACACTCGAAGGAGA
>PVBE010761264.1_pt1 | contig 34948 bp, 22 predicted proteins | sample 1631181 | NCBI WGS metagenome assembly PVBE01 (sample SAMN08397723, study PRJNA350692) | Marine metagenome, whole genome shotgun sequencing project. | isolation source: water | place: Pacific Ocean | collected 2012-04
CAAGCAGCGGTGACCCCAGAGCCACCACCGGATACAAGTAGAACATCATCTGATTCTAGTGGCTTACGCTCTGCTTCATGTGGCTCATCGTAAATACAGACACTCCACCTACTACCATCTGCATCAATTCCAAGTTCACGTGGCCCCATCTGTTCAATTTCTCGTAAAATAGTGCTGGCGAGTGAGACGGCATCAACTAATAATTCTGGAGCAACATCAATTGCTCTGGCCCTAATATTAGGCCTCTCCCTACCATATGACTTGACTATGCCGTGTGCCCCTGCTCCTAGTGCATTGAACCTGTGACCTCCGTTTCCGTGACGACCGTCAAGAGCAGATATAGAGCAAACAATTCCATCATTTCGCTCCGCTAATTTTCCATCAATTATTCGTAATAAACCAAATAGACCATGGCAAACCATCTGAGTTTGCTGCTTACTAGTGACCTCTGCCCAAGCCATCCCAGCAAGCGTACAAGGGGCTGTATGAATTACTCCCACAACATCTAGAGGTGCTAGAATTGCACCCACTTGAGATAGGTGCGCCTCATTCCCTGGGTCAAGTCTGATGATATCGACCTCACCCTCTTTCTCAACCCTAACCTTTGAGGTAATACTTGGATCTAACATAAGACGGACAGCCTCTGTCCCAGACTTTTCTAACTCTTGACAGATAGCATCACCAAGCCCCCATGAATCATCAGTGACAATCATGTATGAACCTGACATCTGAATAGGATGTGGTTCAGACTCTTCTGCTTCTTCAACTTCTACAACCCAACGGCGCACCCCAATCTCATCCACTACTGAAGTGAGTTCTTCTTCCACAGGTGGCGATTCAACTACCTCTGTATGGGGTTGAGATGTTTCTTCTTCAACCTCAACAGAACTACCGTTCTGTGAATTACCACCGCCCATTGAGATGATGTAAGAAATCATATGTGCTAGTGTTGGATATTCTCGTAATTGGAAAGATTCGTCTACAGGGAGTGAAAAACGCTCGCGGCAATCCGCCATTATTTCGGCCTGCTTGACTGTATCAATTCCTAATTCGCCTTCCAAATCCTGATCGAGTTCAAGGAAATCTTCAGGGTATCCAGTATGTTTGACTACAATAGATAGAACTGCAGACTCAACCTCTGAATCATTAGGAGTAGGAGTCTTTGTTACCTCTTGGATTACTTCTTCAACAGTAGGCTGAGTTGTTTGCACCTCTTGTGCAGGAGGTGGAATTGGTGTGGAGTCACCACCCGCCATTTTGCTGATGTAAGAAATCATGTGATTGAGTGTGGGATGTTCTCTAAGTTGGAATGATTCGTCCACTGGTAAAGAAAATTTTTCTCTCAAATCAGCCATAATTTCAGCCTGTTTAACAGTATCAATGCCCAACTCACCTTCTAAATCTTGGTCAAGTTCTATGAAATCAGTTGGATAACCCGTGTGTTCAGCAACAGTTTCTATCACTTGTATCACCACATCTTCACCAACTGATTGTGGTGGAGAGAGTGTCACCGGTTCAGGCTCTTCTTCTGGCTTTTCTATTGGTTCAAGAGGGGTTTCTTGTGGAGTAACTTTTGCCTCTTTTGTTTGTTCAGCCTTGGCTGGCTGAGGTGTAGGCTTGGGTGCAGATTCAGGTGCAGCATCCTGTTTAGCAGGTTGCCAGTCCTCCCCTTCCACTCCACCAATTAAAGAATCATCAGGAGAAACATAGGCTACTAGTTTCCTCTTTAGAATGCGAGTGATTACTTCATCCTCAACTTGGCTAGCAACCCAACTATCTACGCTGCCCTTGTCAATCCTATTGATTGAACGAGCAACCCTCTTGAAGAAGGTGAGAGCAATTTGACTACCAAAACCAGCGGCGTGACGGAACATGTATTCGATATCATATTCACCACCCTCGGAGAGTCTCAAATTACCCAGTTCAGGATCTGCTTCTCTGAAATTTGCTATTGGTGGAAGACGCCCCGATGCCAAACCATACAAACCAGTTGCATCTTCTATCCCAACCCCCATTGGATGGCCTGTGAAACCTTTCGTGTTTGTGATGATGATCTCGTCAGTAGATGAACCAAAAGCTCCTCGTAGCGACTCAACCTCAGCGGAAGCAGAACCACCCCGTGGTGGCGTAAACGGTTCGTGTGACATGAAAGTGGTGCGAGGGGCTATTGAATGGCGGTCAATACCCCAGTCATTCTCCATCTTTGTCACAAATTCCTCAAAGGTTGCTGCTACATGTCCCACATCGAGACGAGTTGGATGGAAGGCCGAGTTACCAATATGCGCACCTAGAAGTTCAGCATATGGTACCACACCCCTTTCTGAGGCATGTGATGATTTTTCTAGAACAAAGGCTGCGCCACCCATCCCCAATAGCATACCATTTCTACGTGCATCGAATGGAAGTGCAACTTCCTCAACAACATTACCCATCGAGTGCGCGCCCGCTGCAGCAAAGCCAGTGCCGAGCCATTCCATCAAGTCATCACCAGTAGAATCATCACCACTGATGACAATTACTCGATCACACCTACCTGTTGACAACCAATCTTCTGCGATTGCAAAGGCTGCAGGCGTTGAGGCACATGCGTTGTTAATCGCAGCATTTGGCCCCCTAGCACCAATCCATTGTGCGAATTGTGCATGCCCCATAGTTAGCACTTGGAGTAAGAATCGTCTATCGAAAGTACCACTATCATCAGCACCATTGTTCTGGGCATGGCGCATTGCCATAGCTAATCCTGGCCAAACCGATGCAAACACAATTCCTGTTCGCTCCTTGATAGTTGAAGGAAGATTCCACCCCCGTACAAGTCGCTTGCCTGCGCTACTGACCTGCTCAACTGGAACGAGAGGCAAACCAGCATCCTTCAGTGCTTCAAGGCCCGCAGCAAAAGAAAGGGTAGTTGAGACATCCATGGCTGCTACAATCTTAGGATCAATACCGTACTGTTCTGCTAAATCGAAATAGCCACCAACTCCCGCAAGTTGGGGGATTGTAGAAAATGAATCACAAGGGACAAATTCAGCTCTGCCATCTTGGTGTTTGACAATACGCACCATGTTTTTATCGAGAAGTTTCTGCTTCATCTCGTCAGGAAGTTCGGTAATGAAATTCTCTCCAGCAATTATTCTCTCAAGCGCATCGTCACTGAATACCTCGTCCATTCCTGGAAGTCCAAGACTTACTCCCGTTACAACATAAGGATTTGTTTTTCGCTCTACAAGAGGGTCAACCACCACAGCACCACTACTTATCCCATGTGCGGATTTGGTGAAGCCTGAAGGGGGCGCAGTGACCCATCCCACTAGAGATGGCAGTGTAGTTAATGAATCATCAATCGGGTGTGATACTGAAGATTCCGAGGCAATTCTTGCCAACATATTTGATAGCCCATCTCCCGTAATTCCTAGCGTAGCGAGTTCTAACTCACCCTTAACCAAACGAGCAGGATAACCACTAGTTTCTGAAATCCTAGCCGCTAGATAACCATCAATGTCAGGGATCTGTCCAATGACTTGTTGAGTTGCAGTCGATGGAATAATTGTTGAAGTAGCACTAGGGAAAGGACGGGAGCGAATTCGCAACTCCTCTAATTCTGAACTACTAATTTCTGGCTCACTGGCAAGACCTGCTGCTTTCTGCCAAATTTCAACAGGACCTGCACGGAAGCCTTCAGTTAATCTTGAAGAATCAAGGGCGTGCATTTTGGATTGTCTACCTGCAAGAGAACAAATGGCAAGCGAAGAAAGGAAAGAAGCGACACCACCTACCTTAGGATGATTTGTGTTAGTTACTACTTTGGGCTGATCAGCCAATATTTGTTCGGCGAACAGTGCTAAAGCCCGCTTAGGGCCTACTTCCATGAAGAGGCGTCCACCAGCCCCATACATCTTGCGCACCTGTTCGGTCCATTCTACTGCAGAAGACATCTGGGGCGCTAGTTGGCCAAGTATTGCCTGATGAATTGATTGCCCGTCCATCAATCGGTCAGGATAAAAATTGCCATCGTAGTTAGAAGTAATTGGAATAGTTGGAAGTGAAAGTTCTAAATCATCAAGGAATTGACGTAATGGCTCATTGGCAGGAGCTACAATCTTTGAGTGGAATGCATGACTGGTCTGTAATTTTACACATTGGACATTTAATTCAGCAAAGCGGCGAATTGTCTTTTCCATTGCTTCGGTCTCTCCAGCAATGACTGTCATCAATGGAGAATTTTTATTCGCTGCTATCACATACCCATCAACTGAATTTATGACTTCTTGTACTTTATCAAAAGGTGCAGTAACACTAGCCATTATTCCCTTATCAGGCACATCTACACTACCCATTTCAGTGCCGCGAGCAGCAGCAGCACGCAACGCATCGTGGAATTTCATAATCCCTGAAACCATCAAAGCCGCATATTCGCCTAGGCTATGGCCCGCAACCATATCTGGTTCAATACCATGCTCAACGAGCAAACGGTAGAGAGCCAAATCAGCGGTCAACATTGCTGGCTGTGTATATTCTGTTTGCTTCAACTTCTCTTCAGCAATTTTCACTTGTTCTTCTGAAAGATTCTCCCGCAAAACAAACTCTGAGAGTTTCTCTCCATCGAGGATGTCAACCATTGTGCGATCTGCCTCAACCCATGTCTCCCCCACCACCTCAAATCGTTTTGATAAATCCAGAGTCATGCCAACGTACTGGCTACCCTGCCCAGGAAACATTTGCACAAGTTTTGCATCGGAAGGTAGAGGAGGTTCATCTGTGATGAATACCATCTGTTTAGAGAGAAAATTCCATTTTGACCTATCAGATATATTTGATTCAAGCAATTCCAAGCGCTTTTCTAACTGCGCCCAATTTGTGGCAACAATTCCACACCTAACCCCTTCCGGCTTGAAACCATGGGAAAGAGCGGCTAAGGCTACTGAAAGCCTTCGACCATTTGGAGATTCATCAAAAGTTGGAGAAGATGGCGCGAGAAGGGCTGTTTTCACCATATTAATCTCATCTGCTAGAGATACTAAATCAGGAGCATTGAGTAATAACAAACCACCTTCAATGGCCTTCAACTCATTATGCGTCATTGAAGGAGTAGCACTTTGGTCAAGTACACTTGGAGCGGATGGAGGCTCAACTTCATCATGACTTGATTGATGTAAATCATTGATCATTTTGAGGTGATATTCTGGGTCATATTGTTCAATGGCACAATGGAAATTCGTTCCACCGAACCCAAAAGAAGAGATCCCTGCTCTTCGAGGCATTCCAGATGGAGGGATTGGCCATTCACTTGCTGAGGTGGGGACAAAGAAAGGAATTTCATCCCAATTAACCGAAGTGTTTGGCTGCTCAAAACCAGCCGAGGGTGGAAGAGTTCTATGATGGAGTGCAAGACTTGCTTTGAGTAAACCTGCCATTCCAGCCGCCGCTTTCAAATGACCAATTTGGCTTTTGACTGAACCAACGGCAACATGGTCACCGCCACCTCGCCCAGAGTAAACTTCTGCCAAAGTTGAGAGTTCAGTTGCATCGCCAACCTTCGTACTTGTGCCATGTGCCTCAATCAATTCAACTGATGTGGGCGAATAGCCTGCTTGCTGGTAAGCGCGCATTACTGCCTGCTTCTGACCTCTTGTGGAAGGGGCAGTTATTCCCTTGCCTCTACCATCACTTGATGCACCTATTCCTCTAATTACGCTGTATATCTCATCACCATCTCTGATCGCATCTTCTAGACGCTTGAGGACTACACAACCAGCCCCTTCACCCATCACAAAACCATTAGCTCGTGCATCAAAGGGACGGGAATGAATAGGAGATAGTGCACCTATGGCACTAAATTTAGCGTAGGTCCCAGGATCCATTGTGCAGTCACTCGCACCACAGAGCATGACATCTGTCTGTCTTGTCTGAAGCATTTGACATGCTGATAACAAAGCAGCAAAAGTGCTTGCACATGCAGCATCAGCACTGAAATTTGGGCCTTGTAAATCAAGTAGATTAGCGACCCTGCCCGCTACAACATTGGCTAATTCACCTGGCATTGTGTCTTCATCGATACGAGGTTTGCCCTCAGTAATTGACTGCTTGAATTGCTCAACAGCCTCAGTAGGCATTCCTGCCTCAATGGCTTTGCGAGCAAACTGATCAGCGTATATCCTATGGCTAGACAGTAAACGATTCTCGCCACCTAAAGCATTAGCAAAGATGACCCCGCATCTCTCCTTGGGTAAATCAAGACGAGGATCTTCGCCAAGATAACCAGCATCTTCCAAAGCCGCTGCTGATACCTCAACAGCCCACAATTGAGTATCATCAATCTGTCCAAGTGTTCCGGGTGGTTGTTTCCATCTTCGCCAATCAAATTCAAACTGCTCAACAAAAGCCCCGATTTTTGAATATGTCTTGCCCTCTATTGCGCTACCGGGTTGCCCTTCTACCCAAAAATCGGCACTATTCCATCTCTCTTTTGGAACCTCCTTGATTGAAACATGAGCATTTAGAACATTATTCCAGAAAGATGAGATGTCGGGAGCATCCGGCAATAATGCCGAAACACCAACTATTGCAATCGGAGCGAAAGATTGCTGCGGGATTTCATCAAGTTGGTCACTCATAGTTCCACCTCAATCAGAGATGCTGTCAGGCACCATAACACTAGAATATCCAGCATCGACATGTATGATCTGTCCTGTAACACCTGAAGAAAGCGGCGAGGCAAGCCACACTGCACACCCAGCAACATCCTTCTGATTCACATTTCGACGAAGAGGCGAGTTGCGCTCAACATGATCTAGAATGTCATCAAATCCAGGAATCCCCCCTGCTGCTAATGTTGGAATAGGCCCCGGTGAGATGGCATTGATACGGTGCCCATCAGGGCCCACGTGGTTTGCTAACTCTCTTGTCCATGCTTCCAATGCAGCCTTTGCCACCCCCATCACACCATAATGAGGTACCCAACGGGTCGAAGCAGCATAAGTGAGAGTTATCGTTGAAGAGTTAGGGGCTAGATGAGGTAATGCATGACGCATCACTCTCTGTAATGAATGAGCACTAACCGTCATTGCAGTATTTATTGGTTCATTCTCAACGAATAAAATGGGCCTGTCAAAACATTCCTGTGGAGCGAATCCTATGGCATGGATTACAATATCTGCCTTTGCACCATGATTTTCTGCCTGCCATTCAGTGAAGAATTCAGCAGTCAATTCATTAGTAGAAACATCAATTGGATAAAATGCTTCGATAGCATCTAATTTCTCTTTTAATTGAAATACACGGCTCATGAAACGTTTTTGGAAACCAAGAATCAATTTGCAACCTGCTGCTGCTAATTGCTCACATATTGCCCACGCAATACTCTCCTCACTAGCAACTCCAAACACAAGTGCAGTCTTTCCCTCTAGTTCCAACATGAAACCACCTATTCCTCCTAACATCGACTCGCCGGCGACTCCGGCTTCAAGACCTTTGCCCACTCTGTGAAGAATATGCATCATTCAGTAGAGCATCTATTTTTCCCAAGTTATGGTACATGAGAGGGCGTTTTCTTTACTTAAATTGAAATTCCGCCTCAATTATCATTTCTAATCAGCAAATATATTTATTGAATTACATAGTGAAAGATTTACTCATATTCACCATACAAAGCATCGGGTAAATCTACATGAATTGCACTGAGAGATGCCTCTGCATCAATCCCCATTCCAATCAGCGAGGTTGCTAACTGTTGGGTTCTTTTTGGTACAGTTTTGGGGCCAAGTACCGCCCCAGGTCTTTTCGGGTCATCCATGTAATCAGTTTCCATGAGAAAGCCACCCTCATTTTGCCAAATTGAATTGATTATATCCTTGATAGCGTCTCGGCCAACAACTACAGATGAAGTCAAACCATGAGTGTACTGTTTGCTAATATTGCCATCAGCATGATGATGAATTGCCCCAAATCTTGGAAAACCTACTCGATCACAAATCTTGGATATCTCCTCATTTGTTTTCTCCCCATTAGCATCCAAATGTAGCTGTGCTGGTACATTCGCTTGTTTGCACATCCCTAGTACTTCAGTAAGTAATTGATCCGCATGTTCGAGTACTTCATCCCCCACCTCCCAATGGGGGCGTCCAACCTCTCCAACACCAACAGCTAGGTTTTCATCACAGAATTCAATTGCCATCTCTACTGCAGAAAGATGTAGTTCTCCCGCCACCTCAAATCCTAGTTCAGCGGCTTGATGTACCCATGTTGCAGGATGTGGCCCTAACACAACACGAACCCGTAAATCATGCTCAGTACGGGTGTTTTCTGCCATCTCTACAGTACCCTCATAGGCTAGGCGAATTGCTGATTCATCAATAGGTAAATTATTGAAATCGGGTTTGTGAACTAGAACAATATCAGTACCACCTGCACGTTTGAAATCAAGCGCAGCGTCAAGATATCTCCCTGCTTTATCAAGATGGAAATGATTGTCAAGGATTGGGCCGTTCCAACGCCCTTCTGCGAGATTCATAATTAACACTCACAATTAATCTTCGATAACATCTAGAACTTCTTCAGGCTCACTTGGATTAGGTTCTAGTTCCACTTTTTCTTTCTTCTTGACTAAGACCTTAACAAATAACTTCTCTGATTCAAATCTAGTTCCCCAATGTGTAGCAGCCATCTTCACGAGATTTTTGTGCCTTGCCCCAAGTGCTATTCCTCTACCATTTGAAAATAATAGAATGTCCATGTCATGTAATGAATCACTAGTGCGAATACAATCTAATCTAGAATCAACTTCAAATTCAGGAAAATACTCTGGCACTTGATCAATCCTCAATGGTTGATCGTAATCAAAAGAGACGACAAGGGGGCCTTTCTCTGTAGTCAAACCTTCATCAGAACGGCCAAGGCGAAGTAACATTTCACGAGCTGCAGCCCACGCAATTTCAGAATGATTAGTACCATGCACTACAAGTCTACCTTCTTGGTCAACTAGTAAGGTTGCACGAGGGTTCTTCAGGGCAAGAATGACATATTTCCCATTCTTCTTACCTCCAAGAGTGGTAATTACCTCATCAGAGCCAAAAGGTTCTGGTGCGGTGAAACGTACTAATTGGTTTTCAATACGCACTTTAACAGCACTTTTCCGGGCCATAATCAGTCCTCCTCGGCAACTACTCCAATTGTCTCCACATCGGGCTCAGTCTTGAGAGTTGCGAGTAAATCATCCATCCAATCTTGATAGATTGGCACCAACATCACTGCTGATTCATTACCATCTGACATGTCAGCCAATGCACCCCTAAGACGCCCTGCTAAACGGCGATTCCTAGTTTCACGTAAACCCTCATTCAACATAGATTCAGAGCAACGCCACCAAGCTGCAGCCAATCCTGCACAAATCGCATATGCATCTGATGCATCTTTTATTGGAGGCTCGCTAACTTCTAGTTGAGCCTTTTTCCAAGCCTTGCGAAAACGACGGCGAGCAAACAAATTACCTAGCATCCGAGTTAATCTACTAGCTTCATCCACTACCTCTAAAGACCAATTTAGCCAATCCTCATCATCTACACCTGGCTCAACAAAATAGGTCGGTAATTTACCCTTTTCAGAGAGATTCAGAAGGCGGCGTGGCTCGGGGTCAGGCAATTTTGCAGCCTTGACGTCCTCAAGTAATTGCATCCTAATCAGCATCCGTGAAAAATCTCCACCCCCATGAATTGCCAACATGGTCGCAGAGCCTTTGCCTCTCTTCTCTATCTTTTCATCCTCTTGCCAAACTTCGCGCTCCTCTGGGTGAAGAAGAAAAGCTAGTCCATCCCAATCATCGCGTGGGCGTAATTCTCTAGGGAAGACCACCGTTGGAATATAGGGATAAAAGCGAATTATCCCGCCCTTAGGGTCATTCCAGTCAACAGTTTTCCACGAGCAGGACACTAAACCACCTCACCCTAAAATCGAGGAGTCCTTTGTCAAATCATTGGTGATATTCTTCTGGTGGCTTTCAAGTGTGCCACCGCCGATTTCAAGCAATTTTGCGTCACGCCATAATCTCTCTACAACATATTCTCCAACATAGCCGTAACCACCCATGACTTGCATAGCACGATCTGCTATTTCTTTGGCAAGAGTTGTAGCCACCAATTTGATACCATCAGAATCCAAACGCTGTCCACTCTTTTCGAGGTCCATCTGACGGGCAACATTGTAGAGATAGGCTTCAATGGCCCGCCACTCGGCAAATGATTGACCGATATAGCGCTGAATCTGCCCAAAATCCCTTATTGGGCGACCAAATGCTTCTCTTTCGCCTGCATACCTGTTCATTTCAAAGACAGCGCGGCGAGCAATACCAAGACTCATCCCTGCAAGAGTCAAACGCTCGAGTTCTAAATTCCTCATCATATGAATCATAGATTCACCAGGTGAACCAACAATTGAATCAGCGGGAATAATACAATCATCATATACCAATTCAGCAGTATTTGAGCCACGCATTCCTGTCTTATCCATAATCTTCTGACCTACCGAAAAACCCGGGCTATCAGAATACACAAGGAATGTCGAAATTTCAGCACGTCCTTTGGCGTCAGTTCCGGTCTTGGCATAAGTCCAAACAACGTCACAAGGAGTTCCATCATCATCGATACAGCCATTGGTAATCCACATCTTTCTGCCGTTAAGTTTCCAACTACCATCACTCTGCTTTTCTGCAGTAGTACTCATACTCAACGCATCAGTTCCTACATCAGGCTCTGACATTGCCATCGCAGCAATCCACTCACCGCTGCAAACCTTAGGTAATACTGCGGCTTTCTGAGCATCTGAACCATTGCGTGCAAGGTTGTTAACAAACAGCATACTATGTGCCAAATAAGCAAGAGCAAAACCAGGGTCACTATAGGATAATTCTTCATGCACAATGGTAGCAGCTAGCGCATCCATACCAGCACCACCATACTCCTCTTGGGCAGTAATTCCAAGAAGGCCCAACTCACCCATATCACGAAGAAGTTGGGCATTGAACTTCTCTTCCCTATCAAATTCGAGAGCTTGAGGCTCTACCTCGGTAGATACCCAGTCTCTTACCATCTCTCTTAGCATAGCATGCTCTTCAGTAGGATTAGCGATATCCAACTCCTTCCAATCAGCCACGATAATCCCTCACTGAGTAATACTTGATACTCACTTGTTTTCTTGCACCCAATCCTGCAGTTGTTGAATTGACCAACCTTGGTCAAAGTAACCTTGAATTGTAGCATCGTCCCACTGAGGGAAAAGTCGCTTCGCTCGGTCTAACTTTGATTCGCTAGAACCTGGGGGGCCACCACCTCTTCCTGGTGGGCCACCACCGCTGTATCCTTCTGTTTCAGTGCTTCTTGAACCATAATCACCGTAATCACCTGATCCAGCCATTGGCCGTACGGCTTCTCCGGGTGGCAGGTAATCTTCATCTTCTATGAAGAATTCATCATCTTCATCCCTATTACCCATGAACATCATGATTCCAATTACTAGAGCAATTAGAACGATTACGCCAGCAGCAACACCTCCGTAAAGGGCCCAATTAGTACCGCCGTCACCAGATGATCCTGCTGCTCGAATATGGAAAGAGTCTGACTCTCCAAGTTCATTCCCGTTCATATCTTTAATCTTGAATTTTACAGATGAAATTGCCTCGGGGAAAGCATCGACTTGTACACGACAAATTTCAGACATACTTGGAGTGTAATCTATACCACAGCTATGGTTGAAATTACCAGATTGTTTCCCTTCAATCACAATGAAAATTTCAAGTTGTAACTCGCCAGAGTCCGTACCTACATTGGTAACATCAACAAGGATTTCGAACATCTGACCTGCCTCGGGTTGACTAGGTGAAATCATCACACGGTCGATTCTAAATTCTGCTTCCTGATATGTTAGCGCGTATTCTCCTCCTTCAACTGCAGAACCGAATTGGCCTGCCAAGGTAATACCATTACCAGCAGAATCGGTCCCAGAAACCCAGAATCGCAAATCTACCCCATCTAAGTCTGATGGTAATTCATGGTCAGGCCATAAATCTAAACAATCTCCTGAAGCTCGTTTGGTAATTCCTGTCAAATCTAAATCAAGGTCAGCAGATTGCCAAGCATCGGGGAAAGTTGAACGATATTGACTCCAATTCAAGTCTTCATAGAAGTACATCCAATTGAGTTGGATTGAGCCGTCTGTCAACTTCTGTTTCTCTTCAATAGCGAAATCAATATTGACGCAATGGATTGTGGAAGATGGCAAAATATCAGAATAGGTATCACCACCACCACCTGATTCCAAATTCCAAGAACCCCAAACTACTGTTGGAGCCTGATTATCTACTTTGACATAGAAAGTACGATCATCTGCAATTGAAAAATCAGTTGCGCCTATAGGCAAAGAATACTCGCAGTCAACATTCGATGCATCAGCTGCAGAACAAATTCTGAACACATTACGATATTCGTTAGTAGATAGCGCAGCGGGAATTGTGAGGTCGAATGAACCATTATAGAATGAATAGTAACTTACCTCAGTCGCAGCAGCCACATAACCGCTTCCCGGTTTATCGGTCTCTCCACCTGGGTAAATCGGTATGCGCGTAATCTCTAGCGTCATTGGGATTTCAGGTTGAACAAATACGCCACCTTCTAATGCTGATTTGAAGAGATAATCTCCTGATATCTGAAGAAGGTCACCAGGCCTGACGAAGCCGCCATCTAATCCACCCACGGATTCGGTAATGAAACCTGATGAATCACTTACACTAAGTGAAGAAACGTCAAACTTCAATCCATCTGAATAGGACCAGCGCTGAATGTATCTACTACTGGAAAGTTTAGTCTCCCCATTCTGTGGGTCGAGATCTTTCATGAAAACTTCAGGAGTAATCACACCTTGCAAAGTAGTAACACCCCAATTTAGTCGAATGGGTATGTCAACCAAGAATTCTGTCTCAAATGGATCGATAAGTGCTGTGCCATCCAAGCGAGTTGCACGTGGTTTAACACCATCATCATCCATATTCAATATATCTGCAGATGTGGTTTCAGTCCACGCTGTACCATTACGAGGTGAAAAGAAAAGAACGAGGTTGTTTTGATAAGCTGGATTCAAATCAATCTTGACATGCTGGACATCTCTCCAACCATTTTCATCTTTACCATCTACAAGCACATGGTAGATATTTCCTGCATACATAGATTTGTTAAACTCTGTCAAGGGGTTTCCAAAGGCATCGTTTACATGTAATGAATAGGCTTGTGGAGGCTGTGAACTTTTACCTATGTAGGTAATTAAATCAGAGATAAAGCCAGCGTCACCGCCATTAATTTGGTTTCCTGAAATATCTGTCCCAGAAATAAACAGGCTAGTTCTAGGTGCAGGCTCCCCAGTAGGAGGGACAAAACCTGTCTGCCTATCATCGATACAATCGTTAGTTGGTGGGCAACCAAAATTAGAGAGATAGTATGTAGTGTTGCCATTTACATCAGTAGAATATTCATTCAAATCCACTGAATGATATTCATCCAACTCAGGAAGTCTGTTGCTATTATTATCATGTTGTGCCTCAACCCAATAGTTCAGAGTGAATTGTTGAGTAGTTTCTGGTATGTCTCGGACTATCACGCGGAACTTCTGATTTGCCTTTGGAGGAATCCAAGTATCATCCAGTAGTTCTCTCCAATTGGATGCGTGATCTAAAACACTGATGTTTACTAGGAACGGCGCATACTGATCAATGAATACTGTCATTGGAATCCCACAATCAAGATCTGGAGAAAGTGATGCGGGCGGACAAATTGTATTACCGCCAGTGTAATTGTCAAGGCGAAGACGGAACGTGTCATTCCCAGCAGAAAGCTCTGGTATTACTGGTTGCCATGAGAAATTTCCACCTAATACCCCTGATAGACGATCTACTTCACTCCAATCAGAGAGATTAGATGCATTCTGGGATTCAAATACAAGAGAATAAGATGCGGGATCAGGAGCAACATCGAGGTTCTCAAAACGAACCATTCCCTCAAGGGTGAATATGTTGCTACTATGGACATTCGAAAGATCAGTCTGTTCATCACCTGCTTGGTTGAGTACTGTTAATTCTGAAATTGATGCATCATTCTCTACAGCATTACCTAAGCCACTTGGATTGAAAAATTTAGCAGCTGGTAATCCCTCTGAACCACTATCTGTGATGAGGGTGGTGAAGATTCTCGCTGTTTCAGAATCTTGCCAATCAGGATTAATTCGGAAGCGCCAAGTTATCTGCTTACCATTAGCAGTATCCAACGAACTTGATAACGCAACTAGGACAGAGACTAACTCGCTACCTGATGCATACCAAAATGAATCATTAGCTGATGACCAACGAACTTCTGCAAGACCACTTTCAGATTCAAACTGCAAACTAGCACCTACAATTGATGCACCCGTTGAAGAATCTACAGAATGAGTAGAAATTACTTCGTAAACTTCACCAGTCGCATACAAACCAACACAATTTCCACACTCCATTATGATAGTAGTATCATAACCACTCTCTGTTGTAACTGAAAGGCCGTCAAGAATAATTCCGCCACCACTATCTGAAGTGAACTTCAATGGCACAATAACCTCTCCACCTATTGGTTGACCAAGAGCCACACCTTGGTTGAGTTCTCTAGCAATGTTATTATCATCTGAAAGTGTTCTAGACCATGTGTATAGAATATCAAGATCACGTAGTAAAACACTGGATGCTGCTGATGATGCAGGATTTGTTAATCGGAATCTGAACTGTATCCATTCGTTACCATACGCATCTACATGACCAACGGGAACGGTCGAATTATCCATCAGTGCTTGGATATTGTGAGCGAACTGAGATAATTGACCACCATAGTCATCTGGAGTAACCCTAGTTTCTTCACCCACGTAACCTAGGAATTCAGATGATGGACCGGCAAGAAGTTCAATGGTTGCATTTCCAACAGCTGCGTTATCAAGTGATAATTCAGCATGGTCAATGGTTGCCCCTTTAGGAAGGAAGAATACGGCACCTTCTGCTTCTCCGTTAATATTCATTGACAAAGTAGTGCTATCAGCACCATAATTGATTCCATTAACCATCTGAGTTCGGAACATCTGTTGGCGTCCAAATGAACCTAATGCACTTTCAGTTACTCCCCATTCTAAATCTCCATCTCCAGCCACATCAAGTTCGACATTAGACAATGAATGAGCAAAACGAAGTTCTAGCCATAATGAATAAACTGTACACTGAGATGCATATTGGACACCCATGCTTATTCCATTAGAAGGTGCTGCAAAGGTCACCCATTGGTTGTTTGTCGGGGTCAACATACCTGACAAATTGTTAGAAGGTACTAAAGTAATCTGACCTGAGCCACAAGAATCTGCGATGACCGGTTTAACGGCAACAATAGGCATCTTGAATCTACTTTTAGTTAACGCCGGAGACCAAGTGTTGTCAATCATCGTAGGGCTGAAACCAATAACTCCACCACCTGGATCGCTTATCCATTGACCATTAGAATGTATACCACCCATCATCACAACATCACTAGATGAATTTAGACCTGAACCTATTTTTGTCCCAAGGGTGAAACCATACATGACTGGAGTATTCATCCTACTTGCACCGGAATTGAAATTAAATCGTAAATCAATCAAACCATATTGATCGGTATCAATATCCCACAATTCAATCAATTGCCCTTCGAGCCCAGACATGGAAATGCCATTACTATCTAAGACAACTTGGCCACTAGCTGAATCTAATATATCAACAGTAAAAGAACCTGGACCGGTTGTTACAACTTCAACATCTAGAACCCCATAACCCCTCTGGGAATCCTTGCCCACTCAATGGGGGTGTCGCGGTAAAGGATTTCATTACCACACTACCAGATTGTGGCAATGGGTCACCAATTTGCAACGTATCGATATACCAACCAGGCATAGTGGCGTTAACTGGAGTTCCCACAATAGGATTTCTTTCTAGAACAAAACGAAGTCGAACATACTTATTTTCTGACATGGACAAATCCAATCCAATATTTGCCCACCCATTCTGATTATTTGGAGACATGCTCTCGCCACCTAGAACCCAAGAATTAGCCGGTACAGTAACAGTACCCTTTCCGTTACAACTAGATTGTACTCGTCCAGCAGTACCTGGGGTTGTTACCTTTTGAAACAAGCCACTAGTTCCCTGTGACAAACCAGTTGTGTTACCCATGTCTATATCCAAAAATGACCACTGCGACCATCCATTTCCATCAGAAGAATCTTGGTAGGCAATATAAGCACAATCTTCGTAATAATAACTGCTTCCTGAACCACGATAGTTGAGGCTGTGCCAAGAGTTGAAAGATGCGCTTCCTTTGGTTGGATAAACCCAAATTGCTGGAGTCTCCAACACATACTCGAATTCTGTTAGAATCATTGAATCATCAGTATAATCATGGTCATCAAAATTAGTTCCCCAACAATAATCACCCATTGCACAACCTGTTGGTGGCATCATTATTCCTGACATTCCTCCTCCAGGTGTTTTCCTTTCCCAGTTGTTCATGTCCACTGGAGTTCCTGGAGACATGCCCTGTTCCCCTGTCTCAAATTCAGCATTGTGGCCCATTGCAGATAGAGCCAAAAATTCTTCTTCTGCTGAGAAGGAACAATCCATAATGTTGGTTGGATGATGGCAATTAGCATCACTGTACGTGGTTAATCCATTGTTGTATCTAGGATCCCAAATACTTCCCCCACCCGGTGGCATGATAGATTGGTCATAAGTGATGAAATCATCATGCGTGGCAAATCCAGTAGATACATTGAGGCTTGCTGATGTAATCGTCTCCCCTTCGGGCAAGGAAATTGCGCCTGATAAACCATCTTGGTAATTGCCTGGGTCTCTAAGTTCTACAACCACATTTGTACTGCCATCGGAAAAACTTGTTACCGATGTTGCTGCTACTGTTGTGGAAAAGAGCATTAGCCCAATAATTAGGTAAGTTATTGCCTTTTTATTTCTATAATTCATGTCCATCACTCATGAACCGCTATGCGGTTCAGCAAACCGACTACTGATTGACATTTAATCTCAATGGGCAATTGTACTTCCCACATTTAAAGGGAAAGGGGTTCAAATCGGCGCTGAGAATAGCATGATTTAGCCAATTCCATCAAACCACCGAGGGCCTCTTCATTCCCTTCTAAGCGCTCAATATTTGCTACTGTGGTGGGGCGTTTTGGCCCGAGTACATCACACAGTTCTGGACCTTTACTAATGTCAAAGGTGCCTAACTCTCGTGCCTCGTCAATTATCTCCTGCTTATCTAATCCTAATAGTGGCCTAAGTATGGGCAAAGATGAGGCTAATTCTACAGCTCCTAAATTACCCAAAGTTTGGCTTGAAACCTGTCCGAGATTTTCTCCCGTAATTAGATGAGTTGCTTCAACTTCTTTTGCTATGAGACAACCCAATAAATTGAACAATCTCTTCATGTGAACAAAATAATCCCTGTGCGCTTCTGGCTTGGTGAACATTGCTAACACTTCACCAACTGGAATTACCATCAATTCCTTCATAATCCCACCAGCATTTTCTGCAAGTGGACCATCTGGATTAGCAAGATGAGAGAGTGTTGATAGCGTCTTTTCCTCGGCTTCTCGCCCAGTAATTGGCTCTTGGCTACAGTGCATTGGATAAATCGTCCATCCAGCATTTGCCATGCGCGCCACCGCCACCGGTGAATCTATTCCACCAGAAACTAGAGCAATCGCCACCCTACTCTCGCTACTTCCCACGACCCTCCGAGAGGGTCCTACCGGATGAGCACTTCTCTTGCAATCGCAATTCATGAAGCTGAAATAAACAAGGCTTGATGAGGGGGGAGCGTTGGGGACGTATCGATAATGATGACATCTGAGCCCTTCACCACCGAACCCGTGACATTGATTCAGGAGGTATTCCCTGGAGATACAAACGCATACAATACCCTATTTGGTGGCCGCTTATTGTCAATGATGGATACTGCGGCAGGAATTGCATCGAGTAAATTTGCCCATAGACAATTTGTGACCGTTAGCATAGACTCCCTCAAATTCAAGAAACCTGCTTACCAAGGAGATTTGATAGAGGTAACTGCAAAGGTAGTTTTCACCTCGACTCACACTGCTGGTTGCCATGTAATTGCTAAACGACTTGATCGTAGTGTTTGGGAATCTGAAGATATCTGCTATGGCTTCTTCTTCATGGTAGCAATTGACAGCCAGATGAGACCAATACCAATACCACAATTTGTCCCTCAAAATGCTGAGGAAAAACAACTCTGGGAAGAAGCAGAAGCGGCACGTGATGCAATGAAGGCGAATGATTGAGCCGGCGGGTTCAATTCTGATAGGCCATCCCGCCATCTCAATGACTGTGTTGAATGTCGCTTTTGTAGGCACTCAAGATTATGCAAAGAGTATTGCGAAATTAAATGACACTAGAGACATTGAGAGTTATGTCTACAAGGTTGTAGAAGATGGTGAAACAAAAATAATCTCACTTCTCCGTCCGTTGCGCCATCCCGAAAAACTCAGGCCTCTGCTATCAGTACTAAATGTCGCACGTTGTGGAATTGTAGAAGTTGAGAGAATTGATGCCGCCATAGGAGAAATTCTTGTTGCCTTTGGCTGCTCAGGGATTGAACATGGGCACATCATCATTCGCCCTGCTGAAGGCGAATGGGTCGACCCAGAACAAATTAGTGTAATTCAACAACAAGCAGGCCTAGGTTCATGGACACTTCACTCAAATCCACCTGATGAACATGAAATGAGAAAACTTTTATTTGATTTGTTTGAAGAATTAGATGACCAATCAAAGACACCACTAGTGATTCCTGTAGACCAGTATTTCAATGTCAAAGGGGTAGGTCTAGTGGCTATCGGTTATGTGCAATCTGGAATTGTCAATAAACATGACAAATTGCTTGCACTCCCTACCTCAGAGATTGGAACTGCACGTTCACTTCAGGTAATGGACGATGATGTCGATGCCGCAATTGCAGGTGATCGTGTAGGTGTAGCAATGCGTGACATGAGACAAGAAGCGCTTGAACGTGGAAGCCTACTTGTCAAACCTGATGATAATGGAAAACATGATGCAACGATGGAAATTCATGAAAAAAGTAGGATTGAACTGATTGCAGCTCCATTTCAGCAAAAAGAAATCGCTGTGGGGGATGTAATTCACGCCGCTGTAGACCTTCAATTTGTAGTAGGTAGAGTAATGGCTATTGAAGGGAATAAATTGGAAATTACTTGGGATCAAACATTATTTCTTCGACGTGAGAATCAACCTAGAGTATTGATTAACCAACTAGATTTGAAAATGAGAGTTCTTGGTCACAGTAAAAAACTCTCATCAATAAATTAATCTAAAGACTCAAATGATTATTTTTATCTTGGCTAATTCTAAATTACTTGCAAGACCGGCTTTTGTAGCCTATTGGTCAGGGTAATGTGTATAAGCAGACCGCTAACCTGCTAGTCTTGGGATGCACACTGGGGCTAGGCTCTAAACGATGAACTGAGTAGATGGGGGCAGGTAATTGGAAAGCGAAAGATTTGCACCACTGAAGATGGCCGGTGTTGAAGGCCAAGTAGCGGCTGTATTAACAGAGGAAAGCCTGCTTCTAGAGCGCAATGATGGAAAGGGGATGCGGGTCGAATTAAGTTCAATTGCAAGGATTAGAAATCACCATGTTGCAGTAACCCCCCCTCTGTTGACTGTGTTTGGAGTTCTCTCCTTACTAGCCAGTATTCGCGTTTTCAGTGGACAAATCCAAATCTACTCCTTTATCCTTGGAGTAAGTTCACTCCTTGTATGGTACTTGGGAAGAAAACCTGCGCTTTGTCTAGACACAAAACAAGGTGACCGTCATATTCTACACGGGCGCGACCACTTATTACAACGAATGTACATCATTCTTGATCGAATTTCTGAAGGATGTACTCTAGAAGATGCAGTAATTGGCTTAGATAAATTACAAACATTGGAGTTGGCACCAATTGGCGATATAGATGATATTCGATATGAAGCGGGTTCAGTTGCGGCTACACAAGCCCAACTAAACATTTCTAGCAACGAGGGGCAGTCTCTAGAGCAAGCACTTGCAGAATTACATGAGGGCAGAACTTCAATTACTGCTCAACCTAAGAAAGAGGAAATTACTTACAATGCTGAACTTGTATCTGATAATTCTGCATATGAGAAGGTTTGGGGGCGCGATAAACCTAAATGGTATGCTGAAAAAGATGCTGTCCCTGCACAATCTAATGTATTTGAGCGCTCAACAAAGGCACTATCAGAACAGAGGGGGGGGGCTCATGTTGCAACAACTAACTATGACGCCCCATTCCAATTACCTAGTTTTGAATCTACTACATCATCCCCAACAACTACAGTGAATACTATTCCTATGAATCGTGCTCAAATTGCAGCAAAGGAAGCAAGTGAAGCTAACTTTGATTCGGGCGGCATGTTCGATATATTTGATCAATTAGACAACAATTCACCATCTGAATTACCGCCCCCTACTCAGATACCAGTTACTCCATCATCACAAACTACAACACTTCCTGCTACAACTCAGCCAAGTTGGCGTAATTCTGAAAGTAGTCGAGCCTCATCTTACTCGATGATTACCGCTGCTGCGGGTCCAAACCTACCTGAACCCACACGAGTTGCTCTGCGCACTGATCTAAACACCAGCCCAGGAATAGTAGCCTCCGCGGCAATCCGTAACGATGATGTAAAAACCGCCCCACTACCACAGAAACTTGGAAAGGCATTCAACAACATTACAAAACCTAATCCACTTGCAGGATACCCCGCATTAAGTAGAATGCATAAGAAGTATGCACGTGATTCCCGCTTGCGAGTAAATCGCACTTCATACCGCAGAAAAAGTCGTGCCTACAAAGTAATTGACAAATGGGTCAAACCTAGTTTGAAGAGGATTGAAGAAAAGCGGCAAGAATTAGGTCGGAAAATCAGCGGTGCTGGAGATGGTTACCGAGATGTGTATGGTGATGAAGATGGAAATCAAGATGACTCATACAATGAGGAGGACTTCCAAACCAGTCAAATCATCCGCCTCAGGGCTGACCAAGATTCACAATCAGATATCCATGCACGCCTACAACTGCTAACTATGAATGGAGGTGGAGAAATTGCTGAAGACCTAGCAAACAGGACTTTGCGCGGCATCTCAAGTAGTGCTGAATCTGGACCTCTATGTCTATCTGGTCAAGCAACTAAGAAGTTGGATACACCAAATAATTTCAGCGGGATGGTTGCAAGCACTGAACCTGCACCACGTTTTGCTGGAATGAAAAGACTTGGATGATTTCCAAGTATTCATATTAATTCTGGGTGTTCTTCAATATAACTAATATTGATATTTCCAGCTAAATAATCAGGTTCTTCTAGAATCTTAAGATGAAGAGGGATAACGCTCTTCACACCAACAAGCACGGTTTCAGTTAGTGCTGTTTTCATGCTTGCAATCGCTTCCTCACGAGTGCGCCCCCAAACAACAATCTTAGCAAGTAGGGAGTCAAAACAACCAGGCATCTCATATCCTACATGTGCATGAGTATCAACTCGAACTCCAAAGCCTGTTGGAAAGTGGCAATCCCAAAGTTTACCCGGAGAAGGAACAAACTTGACTGGATCCTCTGCATTGATACGACACTGAATGGAATGTCCCGAAATTGTGATGTCCTCCTGCTTCAAAGGTAGGGATTCACCTGCAGCAACTCGAATACCAAGACTGACCAAATCATGACCTGTTATCATCTCAGTAACTGTATGCTCAACCTGCACCCTTGGGTTAACTTCCAAGAAGTAGAACTTTCCATGAATGTCCCTTAGAAATTCAAATGTCGCTAGACCCTTGTACCCCACAGACTTAGCTCCAGCACACACACGTGCACCAATTTCATCACGCACCTCATCAGTTAGCCAAGGCCCCTCTTCAAGCAATTTCTGATGGCGACGCTGAATTGAACAAAACCGCTCTCCAAAATGAATAGCTTCATTTCCGTCAGCTAGTACTTGAAATTCTATGTGTTGAGCACCCTCAATATATTTCTCAACAAAAACACGATCATCGCCAAATGCTGAACCCGCCCTTGATTGGCAAATATTCAATGCAGATTCAAATTCATTCTCCTGTTGAACGATTTGCATACCAATTCCACCACCTCCTGCTGCTGCTTTGATGATGACTGGATATCCTATTTCAGCCGCTAACTCAGAGGCCTCTGCAACGTTCGCAATGGGTTTGCTACTTCCTTTGGCAACTGGTAGCCCTGCCTCTTCCATAATCCTCCTTGCTTCGATTTTATCTCCAAGTAATGAAATGACATCCGAAGATGGCCCGATGAATGTAATTCCTTCCTCTTCACATCTCCGTGCAAAAGCAGCATTCTCTGCCAAGAAACCATAACCCGGATGTATTGCTTCAGCACCAATATCCTTTGCTGCAGCAATCACCTTCTCATAATCGAGATAGGAATCAAGAGGGTTTGTGGCATAGTTAGCCACTGCAATATCTGAAAATCTAACTGGCAAGGATAGTCTATCCTCACGCCCGTAAACGATGGCCACCTCACAACCAAGTTTTCGTAAAGCGCGGGAAATTCTTAGAGCAATCTCGCCTCGATTGGCAATAAGGACCCTTCCGAACATACTCTACCACACTAGGCCCCGGTTCAAGAAAATGACGGAAAATGAATATTCTATTTTCAAGTTCAGTAAACATCTCTCAAATATCGTTTCTCTTCTTTCATCATACGCTTCTCAACGTAATGAGTTGCTTCATCAGTAGACAGCCCCCCATAATCTTCAACTATCTTGATGAGTGTTTTGTGAACATCTTTTGCCATTCTATTCTTGTCCCCACAAACATAGAAGTATGCGCCGCCATCAATCCACGACCAAATCTCCTCTCCATTCTGAGCCATTAAATCCTGAACATAGGTCTTAGGGATGTCTGCCATCCTAGACCAAGCCAAATCTAATTTTGTTAAATGACCACTATCAGCCCAATTCTTCAATTCATCTTCGTATAGATATTCGTGAGTAGATGTGCGGTCTCCAAAGAAGAACCAATTTCGGCCTTTAGATTTGTCACACTCCCTCTGTTCAAGGAACGCTCTGAAAGGTGCAATTCCTGTACCAGGACCAACCATAATTATGTCCGTATCGCCATCTGCTGGAAGAACAAAACTTCTAGTTGGAGACATAAACATTGGAATTGATTTCTCATTGAGGGAGGCTTCATCTGCCATGTAAATGGTGCATAATCCCCCCCTGTCTCGACCATGATGATTGTATCTTACAATTCCAACCGTTAATTCTACTAGACCAGGATGAGCATCAGGAGAAGAGGCGATTGAATATAGACGCGGTTTGAGGCGGTCAAGATTTGATACAAACTCCTGTGGAGTGAATGAGAGGTTAGGCATATCGGCAAGAAGGTCGATGTAATCCCTACTCCAAATGTAATCCTCCATGGCATCTGGGTTATTGACCAATGATTCCCACAGCATCAATGCAGGATCTGTTGCTGAACCAACTGGAGAGAAGCCTGAAGGGAAATCATCTCCCTCTCCCGACCAATCCCAATCAATGAGGCTTTCACCTGATGAAACTTGATTTCGGCTTCTACCTACCAATCTCATTGACACCTTTGGGGCGGAACTAGAAAATTTCATTTCCAGACCTTGGATGAATTTTTTACAAAGACGGTGGACTTCATAGTTATGAGTCAGTGCCTCTTCAATCGTAGATTCACCAAGATGAGTTTCTACCAAATCATCGTTATTGAAATCCAGCAAGGCAATCAAATCTGAAACTAGCTCTGATGGATTCTGAGGAATGATTCCTAGAGCATCCCCCGCTTTGTATTCCAAACCGGAAGAACCTAGGTCAAAAGATATGTGACGTGTTTCCTTTGTTGAATCAGGATGGGTTATCACCCTCTTCTCAATCATCTCTCCAAAGTATGGGTTCTTACTACTAAACTCGCTCATCATCTCCTCTCCTTTGTTCACCCGCCTATGGCGGGATGTCTCTGCGTTCAATCTGATGTTTATCAAGCGAATGGAGTGGCGTCCCCTATCGAAATTACAATCACTACGCACTAACTAAAGCGAACTGCCGCTGTCGCACTGCTTGGTGGGACTATGGTAGTGGTCAAATTCCTTGGAAGTGGCAACGCCTTTTGTCCTGATGGAAGAATGCACTCATTGGTCCTGATTGATGAGAAAATTCTTGTTGACGCACCCCCCACAATCATACCACAATTGAAGCGAGCAAATCTAAGTCCAGCAGACATCAATACGCTGTTTATTACTCACTGGCACGGGGATCACATCTTTGGTTTCCCTTTCTTTATTCTTGAACGCAAATATATATCTGATAGAGAGGGCAAGAATATGTTGAATGTACATCTTCACCAAGGAGGTTCATCTAGATTAGAAAAACTCTCTGAACTAGCATTCCCTAATACCCTGAGAGATTTCCTAAGTAATAGGATTACATTTCACGAAGAGCCTAGTGGTGAAGTTTCGGGATGCCCACAATGGCGATACGAAAGATTCTCTGTAGAGCACGTACCAGAAACTGAGCCTCACGGTTACCAATTTTTCCACTCATCAGGACTGAGCCTCCTCCATAGTGGTGACTCTGGACCTTGTCAAGAAATTGAGAAGAGAGCGGGCGAAGTTGATGTTGTCATCATCGAAGTTGGCGTCCCAGATGGAGTCCCCACAGAGATGCACTACAAACCATCAAGCATTACGGAACTTGCCAATAGTAATCCCGATACAATTTTCCTTGCAACACATCTATTCACCTCAGATGATGAGAAGATTTCCCATTTGCCAAATAATGTAATTCAAGTTTGTGATGGAGATGCATTCATAATAGAAAAAGGCGGATTAGTGACAAAAATTGATTGATTGTTTTTTTCAAAATGTAAGAATATAAATGGGGTTTCTAACATATCATTGTGTTCAAGTAGTGAAATTTAATTTTTCACTTATATCTTGATTTGACTCATGTCTGGGGGCTTGGGGGCGGCCTGAGGAAATTTCTAAATTGTTACAAAATTCTTCTTAAAAAAATCACTATCAAAAAATCCTACCTCTTACTTGCATGTTCTTCAGCATAACACTAATGCTCTCGGCGTCCCATCAGAAGAAAAGTAATAAAACGGGCCACAATGTAAAAAAAAATGTTATAATAATACTAAATCCAATTGAGATTTCATATACTGTAATACAATTTGGAACTCACAGAAAAATGTTATGTACCACCAATTTAGCAAGTAGGCTTATTAGACCGTCACACCTCCTCATGAATCTCCGTAACCGTGGTGACCGGCGCTCTTACACATAAGTTGAACCGGGGAAAATGAAGAAGAAGGTGTTAGAAAATGAGTGAAAATATTTTCAACCATCTTCTCAGCACTGATAGCCTCTTCAAAAATCGTGATGTACTCCACCACGGCTTCATTCCTAGCAACCTCCCTCATAGAGATAAAGAGATTGAAGCTTTAGTTCACAACCTTGTTGAGGCATTGCATGGACAGATCCCATCAAACATGATTCTCTACGGGCAACCAGGCCTAGGAAAGACTGCTGCAACTAGACATGTTTGCCAACAATTATTGGCTCGCGGTAAGGAATTAGGTCGCACCATTCACACCGTTGAAGTAAACTGTTGCACTGTAGATACCAAGTACAGGGTGCTCGCGCAGTTAGCAAATGAATTGGTTGAAGATAGTAGTCAACATGTCCCCTTCACAGGATGGCCTACTGACAAAGTCTTTGACCGCCTGCGACAAAATATGGACGCCCTTGGAGGCGTACACATTTTTGTGCTAGACGAAATTGATCATTTGGTCAAGCGGCATGGTGACGACATACTCTACCCCTTAACTAGCCTAAACTACGAACTACGTAATTCCCGATGCTGTATAATTGGAATAACTAATGATTTGCAATTCACAGAGATGCTTGATGCAAGAATTGCTTCACGGCTAGGTTCTGAAGATATCGCCTTTTCACCTTACAACGCTCTACAGATTGAAGACATCCTAAGCCATCGTGCCCTCGCGGGCGTGCGCGAGGGAGTATTGACAGAAGGGGTGATTAAACTCTGTTCAGCATTAGCCGCCCAAGAGCATGGGGATGCAAGACGTGCGCTGGATCTTCTGCGCGTTGCTGTGCAAAAGGCAGATGTTACTGGAGCGGAAACCGTCTCAACTGAACATGTCAGATTGGCTCAAAATCAATTACAGTTTGATCAAATGACGCCCGTGATATCTAGTCTTCCTTTCCATCAGAAATTAGTATTATATTCAATATTACTTAACGAAACCAATGGTTTGACAAATGTTTCTACTGGTGAAATTTATTCAGTTTACCAACTAACTTGCCATAATGCTTCAGTAACTCCTCTAGTATCTCGTTCTATTGGTAATGTCATCAAAAACCTTGATTCTCTAGGGTTAATTACTACTAAAACCACAAGTTTAGGTAGGTATGGTCGTAGTAATCGCATCAATTCCTGCATCCCAAATAATATCAATCCGATTAAAATCATGGTCAAGGCTGATGAATCCATGAAACCTGTGATTAGCGCCGCTTATCGGTTACAATCTAGGCTTTGAGTGGATAATTCCACCGTTGCTATGCTAAGAATTGTTAAGAAAGGGTCGCCGGTCGCCCGCCTTAATGAGCGACAACGAAGAGGCGGGTGCGGGCGGCAGCGAGGCTGTCAGCATGTTGCTTGAATGGGTCAAAGCCCCAGGCAAAGCATTCTCATCACTAATCTTTGGTTTGGGCGTATGGGGTCTAATCCTTGGAGTTGTTAATGTAACCTTAGGTGCTGTTGTTGCTGGAGAACGAAAAGTTGTCTGGGCTGGTTACTTGACTATGGGCTATCTATGGGATGAGCCATATTCTGAAATGATTTATCGGCCTTACTCGGATACTGTTTTCCTAGGAATGGCAATTGTTGGAATTTTATGGGGGACTTACGGGCTAAACCAAAAAGTGGAAGGCGGTTTCCAAGCATGGATTAAAGGGGTGATTTTCAATCCTATTTGGACAAGCCTTGTCTCAGGGAAAGAAGAAGGTGGTATGACAATGAGTGCTGCTGCTTGGTGTCTTCTAATCGGATTCGGATTTTACGCATACTGGTCAGTGGTATACTGGGCTTGGACTGATATCGGAGTTTATGCTGTTACAGCTCCACTTCTGACTTTTGGCTTTGGTCTACGTTATCTTGCTCTAGTAGAAGACAGTTCATCTACTACCGAATGAGTTTCTCATTCCCGTTTCCCAAATAACGGATGATGACCATTTCTTCCAACTAATGCATCAGCCCATCCCTCTAATGCCCCTATCCACAATGTAACACTCCACAAAAAATGGTAGCGGAACATTGCGACGCACATAATCAGAATCATTGCGGAGGGCAATGAATCTATGGCTCCAGCAATTACAGCAAAACAGAGTAGTGGGAGAAGCATTGCTATGAAATATCCATCTGATGTGAAATCGTGCTTAATTCCATGATATTGCCTAATGATGCGAATGTGCGCCCTTGCGTCTCTCCTTCGCTTTTGTAGAAATATTTGGATTTGCTCTTCGGCCACATGATCGACTATAGCTTTGGGTTCGTAGTGTATCACTCCTCCGGATTGTAAGATTTTCATTGATACCTCCATATCCTCTGCGTGATACCATGATGGGTCAAAGCCACCTCTAGAAATTAGGCCCTCTTTCTTGAACATTGAACACGGCCCATTTGCTAAGGTGGAATATTTACCTCGTTTAGAATATTTATTGGCTATGGAACGTGCACGTAATCTGCTAACAGAAGTTCTGCCCTCATCAAAAATTACCCTACCTGTTACTGCTTCAACTCCTTCACTTAAAGCAAATAAATTCTCTATCCAATCTTTCCTTGGGCGACAATCAATATCAGTAATAGCAACCCATTCACCCTTGGCCGCATTGAGTGCATTATTTCGGCCAGCAGAAAGACCCAATGGTTTCTGAGTAAGTACTCGAATAGGAATTCCATTTGAGTTCTCACCTTCCAAACTGTGCCACTTCTGGAGTACCTCAGTACTTCCATCAGTAGAACCATCATCAACTGCAATTACTTCTAGTGGACGATAAGTTTGGGCGCTGATTGCTTCCATGCAATCATCAATCCATTTCTTACCATCTCGCACACATACAGTGACCGTAATGAGAGGGTTGGTCAGAATCACACCTCCCGTGTGAAAACATCTAGTAATCTTCTACAGTTCTCCTTGGTTTCTTCCGTAGTTCTTCTCAATACTACGCCTTTACCCGGTTGCCCATATACTACAGCACATCCAAGAGGAGCGATTAGATGAACTATTAATGGCGCTAGATCTTCTTCACCATTAACAACAACCAATGTTGGTTCACTATTGGAGAGTGCAGCACTAGTTGCTTGTTTCAATTCAGCAGTTATTACCCCTGGTGGACTTGTGCAGGTTAGCAGAGATCTGAATACTGTTCTATCAAGGTCTGCCGCTGGAGCCCACGCCTCTCTCTTGGTCATTCCATCAACAAAAGCGACATCCGGGATTTGCCCCATGTCAACAAGCGTATGTACACAAACATCCCCCACAGCAATCAATTTAGGTGACTCATCAACAATTGTTGCAAGTGCTTTGCTCATTGCCTCTGAGAGATTTGACTCCGAACCCTCATGGAGAGTACCAAAAGGATGTTTTAATTCATCATCTAAAATTACTGGCATCCGTTGATCAATCTGCATTTCAGCATCACCTAACCAACTAATTCCATCTCTGCCAATTTCACCAGCACGGATTCTTCTCGATGAAACTATTTCACCATCCATATCCAAAACGTGGCCCACTTCAATGATGGCTAACGGTGGAAGATCCACATGCTGACGTTTTGAATTAATCACTTCACAAGTAGGCCTCGTCTCCTTGGTGCAGCCTATTGCATCTGCATCATTACTTGTGGGAGCCGGCCCAACCTTATCTTCTAGGAGATGTAGTGATAGGCGCCCAGATAATCCAGCACCCTCTGCCCAAGCAGAAATCTGATTGGATCTCTCATCCCAACTAAGAACTCGTGAATCCTTTTTTCGTGCCATTTCATCACAGATAAGCCACACTTGGACCTCATCAGATTGTTCAAGGCAGACTCTCAATAGCTGTTCATGACCCACATGAAAACGGTCAAAAGTGCCGCCAAGTAGACACAGAGAATTCCGGCCCATCAATTCTTCGTGATAGTGTGACCTCAATCAAACCTACGCTAAAAAATGTAGAAAAGTGTGCCCCGGGGAGTAACGAACCGCCTCATCGCCTTTCGGCTTGGAGGTTCTGACCCACCCCGGGACGTCTGTCGGGCGAGTGGGTGGTCCCATGAATCATTCCGCGCACAGCAGTCCTATGGGGACCTTCTCACCCTGCCTTCCTTTTGCACCACAGTTCATTCCCCTAAGGGTCACTGCGGCCTTCGAAGGAGGCGATACCCTGAACTTGGTACCACAGTTCATCCTCCGCCGGCGAAGGCCAGAGTCCGTGTGGTGTTGCTGTCAGGGCAGTTATCGAGCACAACGGGCCCTTCTTGAATGCTCTTATGCAATAAATCATAGACGCCGCTGTGGAATCTTTCGTAATTCATGATGAAAACCACTCTTTCTTGCTGCCAATCTAACAGATACTTCTGCTGCACCAAAAGTCATTTCTGAAGCAGTAAAATCGGGCCACTGATCAATTGGTTGTAGTAACCAACCGACAAATGGATGAATTAATCCAGCCTGTGGCACGTTATTATTTGAAACTGAAAGAATTGCATTTTGTAAATCAGTTAACTGCGCTATGCCAGGTAAATCTGACTCCGAATCAATTCCGTGGAGTAATCTATCAAGTCTTACAAGTAAATCAGCAGGGCAACCTGGATGCTCAATAACGCCACCACCTGGAATTATGTGTTCTTCCCCCTTTGGTCTAAAGAGTGCAGCAGCCCATGGCACCCCCACTGACATCAATTTCTCTCGCCCCTCTACACTCTCAGTCATTTTAATGAAAAGGTCTGGAGAAAATGGCGCCCACCACCCAATAGGTAGTGAGATGATTTCCTCTATCTCCTCAATTTCTGGTATCTTTCCATCATTGGCCATTCCCAGTAAAACCAGCCAACCACTTAATGTGCTAGAATGTGTGGAAGGGAAATTTAGTGAATCTGCCCAATCAGAGTCTAGTTTACCCTGTTGAGCAAGCCAACTCAAACCGCAAAGTGATGGGACTATATTTTCCGGGGGTGATGAAGCAAGTCGTTTTGGGGCCCAATTTGCTAAATCGGTTGATAACTCGGTAGGTAACCAAGCAACCTGGGAAAGTAGAGTTGATGCAAGCCATGCCGCTGCTTTATCATCGAGTGATTGAGAATCAACAAGTGTCCTAAGTCTAAGGGAAAGATCGTATTCGTCTCTAATTCTATCTGCAACAAAACTCAATGCATTATCCTGCCACTCAACTGGGGCATGTCCTGCAACCTCCGGTAGATTCTCTATTGGTATTGATTCATGTGAAAGAAGTTCAATCCAATCATATCCTATATTTTGACCTTGGCGCCTCCACATGGACCAACGATTTTCCTCTGGACATGCTATCCAAGCAGCAAGGTAATCTGTAGATTCCATTCTCTCAGCCCAATCTCTATCCCCAACAGGATAGCGCAGGACAGCCGCAAACAAACGCATTTCATCTGATGATTCTGGTGTGGCATCAGGGGGGGCAGAATTACCTGCGGCTTCAACAGCCACCTGAACAGATTCTTGTAAATCAGAATATGATTGAGGTGGTTTCCAATTAGGTGGTGGCATTGCGAAACTAGGTGGGGGGCGAGAAGAAACCTTGCAAGCTAGTTCTACGTCTCCAGCTAACTGAAGCCTAAACCAAGAATGAGGTCTGATAGGGTCGGGGCGAATAGTTGGATAAGACAAAACCTCTTCGGGCTCATTATTGAGAATTACCAATCGAGTCCTATGATCTGCAAAAAGAGTATGAAGTTGTTGTGAATCATAATGATTGGAAGGATATTGCATTACTACAGGGATATTTGACTCCCGAGTAATTGACCAATCAATTAGTGATAACCAGGCATTGTTAGACAATCCTTGAACATCGAGTAAGGTACTATCTTCTCCACTGAAGTTTAACCATTTACGATTTGGCCAATCGTTCTGAAATCTTCGCCATGTAGAATCTTCGACACGAGTAGTCCCACTCCTTGTCCTACGTCCTTTTTGTATAGCATCCTTCAATCCCTCTAGACGATGTTTTCTCTCAGCCTCTGATAGTCTAGGGTGAGCACGTTGTATCCAAGATTCAAGTATAGAGAAAGGAAGAGAATCACCCTGCCTACCAAGAAGTGATGCTTCAGCAATTACCATAGCACCTTCTGAAGAAGATGCGAGTAGACTGGTTGTTGAAAGGCGATCAGGAAGAATTGCACATATTGGGCATTGTGAACGAAGTGGGGGAACCGATTCATGAGCGACACCTAGATTCCAAGATTCTGAAGAACCCATTGGCATAGGTAGATTCGGCCATGCTGATTCATTTGGTTCACCAAACCAACTCCCTATAGCTAGCCTTAGAGATTGACGAGGATCTAGGAGCCTAGCACGTAACAAACCAATTATTGGAGTAGGTTCGACCCAATCAGTAAGAGAATTACCCGACTCTGATTTCGGTGCTGGGATAGGTTGTAAGGTCTCAAGATTATACCATCTCACATCAGCTTCTCTGGCTACTGACCAAAGCCATTCACTCTTCACCCCTTCAGTTCCACTGGAGTTTTCAACACCCCCTATATGCGCCATTAACCCACTTCTCGGGAGTGGAATTAGAGAACTTCTGAGTTGTTTCGTGTAAGCAATTAGAAGTTGAGGGCCATCTTTGGCTAATAATCTACCAGACACTCCTTCTGGAATCTCATCAAAGTCCAATGCCTCAAGACGAGCCAATTCATCAGAAATCAACAATTCCCAGCCATTAGATGTCAAATGTTGTTCTACACCACGCTGTATAGAATCTGAATCTGATTGAACTAATCCCTCTTCTCTCATTCTCTTTAATTCTGCAGAGGCATGAGGTAGTCGTAATCCAACTGCTTTACCTGCCACACTTACCGTAGATGGGCCATCAGAGAGATGATCTAGTAATCTACGACGGTAACTACTACGAATACGACGGTGAGTAATTGCTCCAATTTGCTTCACCATAACGCTAGCCCCGACACCTGAATAACAGGCTTGATGTTTGGGGGTAGGGGGCTAGTACTTCAATCATTTCCTTAGTTACGCTATGTTACAATTTTCCATTGGAGAAAGTATGGTTTTACTAACTCACCACAAATAATATTCAAAAACCTGTAATTTATATGTCACAAACTGTAACAACAATTCTTTATCTGTGGGAATGGTTATATCAGCGAGAGCGTTCCCTTGGCTTAGACGGTGATTTGCGACCTGCAGAGATACGTCAAATGACTTGGAGAAAAGAGGTGTAAAAATATGAAAACGGTAAGAATTAGACAGAAGATTAAGGCGTTCCTATCGGAAAGACCTCGCAATACAGCAGAGATTCTCGAGCACATCAACTCCACCATGCGCCATGGCACTACTAGCCAACAATTAGGAAACGTCCTGTCAAAGGATAAAGACATAGTAAAGGTCGGATACATCAAGCGAAGCGGCATACTTTCCGGCGGCTATGACATCTGCGAATGGGCAGTAGTAGACTGGGTAAAAGATCGGAACCCAGAGTGGAACCCAGGGCAGCCTTTTCTCCTAGACAAGAACGATAAATTCGGCCGCCTCTGATTTTAAATCAACCAATGGGTAATTGCCCGAACTTGAGTACAATAAAATGAGGTTTACCTTAGTTAGTACAATGCACCTTAAACATAGAGTGCTCAATTTTCCATTGTTGCTGACCAATCACCAGACCTAGCAAGACTGTTCATCTTGGCGCGGTGTGAGAATGCTTGTTGGCTAGCTTCAGGAGTTTCACTTGCCCACTTATTGAGTGCAGCTGCTTGAAGTGCCCTACCATACGAGTAAGATAGTTGCCATGGCGGATTGGAATCTATTTCATTCATGAGATTTAGGTGGGCTGTCGCATCCTCATCAGATTGGCCTCCTGAAAGGAAAACAATCCCTGGCAAATCGTGAGGGACATTTTCTCTTAAGCATTTGAGAGTCAACGCTGCAACTTCTTCGCGAGAAATCTGCACTTCACTCCCCTTACCTGCTATGATCATATTTGGTTTGAGTAGTGCCCCTGGAATATGTACTCCCTGTTCTTCACAAGCAGCAAATGTTGCACTAAGAATTTCTGCAGTTACATCAAAGCAGCGAGTAGCATCATGATTCCCATCCATCAAAACTTCCGGCTCGATTATAGGAACAAGTCCTTGCTCTTGACAAATAGCAGCATAACGAGCAAGCGCATGAGCATTGGTAGATATGCAGGCATCACTAGGCATTCCTTCACCGATTGCAATAACCGCACGCCATTTAGCAAATCGCGCACCCAAGGCAAAGTATTCAACACATCTTTCACGGAGGCCATCCAAGCCCTCCGTGATTTTCTCACCCTCACAATTTGCCAATTGCTTAGCACCAGTATCTACTTTAATCCCCGGGAATATGTCAACTGACGATAAGTATTCAGAAATTGGCACCCCATCATCCATCGTTTGCCTAATTGTTTCATCATATAGAATCACACCACTAATTGCAGATTGGCAATTTGGAGTTGCGAATAGATTAGCGCGATATGCTCTACGCGCTTCTTCAGAAGATTCTAGCCCTACTCCTTGTAATCGATTACTCATCGTCCCAGTACTCTCATCAGCAGCCAAAATCCCTCGACCTGGTGAAACTATTTTCATGGCATTCTTCTCTAGCAATGCGGTATCCATTATGACCACTCGAACTGGACGAGCGGGCTTGGTATTTTCAAGCCATCGCCAAGTATAGTCATGGCGTATGTCACTTGAGATACTCTGCACTAATGAACTGTCTTGTGCCTGAAGCCACATCAATGACCTCACTGTGAACAGCCACTTTTGAGCCTAAGTCCTCAACCCCTGGAAGATAACCAGAGCAAACACCACTAGCAACGAAAAGGGCATCTGAACTTGCGCAAAGGTCATCCCTACCCCACAGTTTGTCGACATCATCTCCAAGCATCTCGCGCGCCCTACGTTCATGATCTTCGTTTGTAGTCACAAGTCGCCCTTCAAAATGTGCACCTAGGCCCCGTAAAGCAGTTGCAGTAATTACCCCCTCAGGAGCTGCACCAATACCCATTAGTAAATCGACATCACTGTGAGGTGTTGCAGCATCTAAAGCAGCGGAAACATCACCATCACCAATCAGTGGGACTGACACATCAAGGCCCCTCAAAGTTTTGATTAATTCTCTGTGGCGGTCTCGGTCCATTACGACAACTCGCAGTTCGTTTACATTTTTATCCAGAGCCGCCGCTGCTGCTTCAACATTGTAAGCGACATCTGCCTCAAGTGAAATCTCTCCTGAAACTTCTGCTGGCCCGGCCAACTTATCCATGTAACAATCTGGTGCGTGAAGTAGTGTACCACGTGGCGCTGCTGCCAAGACAGCAATCGCATTTGGTAAATCTTTAGCAACATGATTTGTACATTCAAGTGGATCAACTGCAATATCAATTTGTAATGCGCCTTCCACCCCTTGCATTGAGCCAAGAGGCTCGCCTATCCATAGCATTGGTGCGTCATCCCTCTCACCTTCCCC
>PVBE010440451.1_pt1 | contig 34946 bp, 21 predicted proteins | sample 1631181 | NCBI WGS metagenome assembly PVBE01 (sample SAMN08397723, study PRJNA350692) | Marine metagenome, whole genome shotgun sequencing project. | isolation source: water | place: Pacific Ocean | collected 2012-04
ACGTGGCCTCTAGCGACGCGCGCAAGCTCTAGTGCCAGGTATCTTTCTGGATATACACGGGCGCCGTTTTCAGAGGCTCGGGCGGCTTCACGTCCAATGGTTGGAATAGGAGTTGCGGCAGCTCGGCATTGCGCGCCCGCGAGAAGAACATAGCGCACGAGAGGAGCACGAGTAGCATCAGGATGGGAGAGAGTCGTTTCATAATGCGGTGGGATCTCCTCCAGGTTCGTTTCAGTCGCAGATGTCCACTCACCGAGCGGTCCCATTTGTCGAGCGCGCGCCTGGCGATTTCTCATGGATCGCCGTTCCAACTCAGGCCCGCATCAGGCGATCAGCCCAAACGGCAATTCCCCAAGATAGATGCGCATCTTCGACCATACACGATAAACCAAGTTTAGTTTAATCTGTATAGAGATGTTTGCAAATGGAGACCACCATGAATCCGGCGGCCTTCTGGAGTGTTTTACGGAAAACAAAAGCAGCCCCCCCGACGAAACGGTTCCCGCGGAGTGGTATTTCGCTCGTACCCGGCGAGAGCGTACGACTCGTGAAACGGGGCGACCTGGCTGGTCCTCTCGCCCGCCTTACACGAGGCTGCCAGCGTCACGAATCGTTTCATAGAGAGCCACGATGTTTTCCTGCGGAGTGCGGGCTTGTACATTGTGTACGGTGTTGAAGACGAAGCCGCTCCCTTGCCCAAAGATCTCGATTCGCTCCCGCACTTCGTCGCGAATCTCCTCAGGCGTGCCGAAGGGCAATGTCTTCTGCGTGTCGACTCCGCCTCCCCAAAACGTGAGTTGTTCGCCAAACCGATCTTTGAGAGTCGCGGGGTCCATGCCTGTCGCCGAACACTGTACCGGATTGAGGATGTCGAATCCCGCATCGACGATGTCGGGCAGCAACGGGACGATCGCGCCACACGAGTGAATAAACGTCTTCCACGAAGTGTTCTCATGGATCCAGTCGTTGATGCGCTTCTGATGTGGTTTATAGAGACTGCAGTAGCTCTTGCAACTGATGAACGGTCCGTTCTGCGCGCCGAAATCAGTGCCCGTCAGAAACACGGCGGTAACGCGATCGCCGAGCAAATCGTGGAATTTCTTTAGATTTTCCATGGCGATGTCGCACTGGCGTGTGAACAGTTCTTGAATGTAATCGGATCGCGACACCGTGCTGACGTACCATTCTTCGATGTCGCGAATTCCCTTGGGATGCTTCAGCCAGGGGGCGGGCACGAGTGCGATGTCGCCAAACGCCGTACCCCCGAAAGTCGCGATCATTGCCCGATCGCTTTCCGATTCCAAGCGCGCCGCTTCGTCGGCAAAGTAGCGAAGGTCCTCGTCCGATACCGGCCCGAACTCTTCGAGATTATCACGCACGTCGAGCGTCGCCTCGTCGATCGGTTCCTGGCGAATGATCGAGTCGAAATAGTACCCGTCCTTGGGCATGCGACTGCTGGGGGGGACCGACTGATCACCCTCGGGGTACATAAGGATGTCACCGTTCTCTTCCGGTTCCGTGTTGAACGCACCCGGCACAAGCAAAGGCGTTCCGTCAAACAGCGTCCATGATTTCCAGTCTTTGTTTTCAAATCCAAAAAGTGTGTTTCTTGACCACAAGCCAACCACATCGACGCCGAGGGCATCCATCAGGTCGGGCTTGATCTCGCCCAGCATCTGATATGGCTCGATCACCCGAACGGGTGTGCCGGGCTCGTCCAACTTCAGAGCTTGACGAAGCAGATAGACCGACGAGACGTGCATTCCCGATGTGGGCGTCGCGCCCAGGTCCAACGGGATGCGATCTACCGGTTGATGATTCAGCGCCTGCTCAATGCGTTCACGAGAGTTCATTCGTGCTAGACCTCGTTTTCAGTCGTTGTTTTGGATATGCGTTCAAATGTTCAAATCGGGAGTCGCACTAGGGTGCCCGAGGGTTCTTGCTGAGCAAATAGGCCAGTATATCGCGTAGCTCATCGCGCGATTTTACGAGCCCCGGAGGCATCGGAGAAATATCTTGCATCTTCCGCTCATCAATGTCGTTCTTGGAGATCGTCTTGCGACTGGCGTCGGGCAACAGGATCTCGATCGACTTGTCCGTATCGCGGACCACCAACCCCGAGAGGACTTCCCCCTGGTGCGTGGTCACCGTTGTGGATCGAAAGAGCGGTGAAATCTTTTCGCTCGGCAGGAGGATCGATTCCACCAGATGAGCTGTGGTAAATCGTTGGCGAGACTCGGCAAGACTCGGGCCGCCGCCGACCTGATCGGCAGTGATCGCGTGACATTTGACACACGCCAATGCGTCGGCGCCGAACAGTTTGCGCCCTTGCTGGGGATTCCCTTCGGCGACCGCCTGTTGCCAATCGACGTCGAGTAGCTCCGAAGGAATTTTGGTGTCGGCCCCGGAAGTGGCCGCTTTTTTGAGACGCTCCGCCAAGGTGCCCAAGCCGAGATTTTCCGGCAACGACACGACCACATCGCTCAACGACTGATACGCCAGGTACATTCCGTAATCGCCCGTCACATTCTGAATTCGCACCAGAAAGTCATTGCTTCCCGGTTGCAAGTGAAGTCGGATGGAGTCCTGCAAAGGAAGAGCGCCGCGAGTGATCGCGTTTTTCCAGATAAGCTGTCCATTGTGCCAAACCTTGACGCCGTCGTTTGATCCCACGAACAAGTTGACAGGCTGGCGGACTCCACTCTCCAAGCGAAAGTAGGCATAGAAAGAAGCGTGATCGTTTGGGCCGAACTCGCTGTAGAAGTTGTAATACGTTAGATAGCCACCTCCAACCTTAAACTCCTTCCATGCGGTCGTGCCCCCCGGCACCTTGTAGTGGCTGGCAAGGTCGATCGCTCCTGCTTCGGGTGGATGCATCTCATCGAGCCCACGGACACCATCCGGGAAGGGACCGGCAAGCCACACTTTGGTAATCGAACCAAAGGTCGCCCTTGCCAGGCGATCGTCATCCCGCTTGGTTCTCACCTTTGCGACCGCAGGTTCACTGCGAGGATCGTTCAGTACGTGCAGGAAATGAGCCGCTTGCAACCGGACGAGCTCGTCGGAGTCCTTGAGACGTTTTAACAGGAGGTGAAACAGTCGCTCCTGCTCCGGAGAATGTTCGGCAGCCTTCCAATGTTGTGCGGTCGTCGAGCTGCCCACCCGGCCGAAGGTGCGCAAATCGGCCCAGGTATCGGCATACCGCACACCGAACGTCCAATCGCCATTGACCAGGCCATAACTCGGATCGATCGGCAACGACTCCGGCACAGGCTCGCTCGGCAATGGCATGGTCAGCCGAAAGCCGACGGCCAACACACCCGAAAGCCGCGTGGCGGCGTCCTTGGCGTCGCAGAGCGCGGCGAGCTGGTCGCTGGATGCACGCCTGGCAAGCAGCAGTGTGGCCGCCTGACGAAGAAACGTATCCTTACTCCGCGCCGGCCCGAGGGCCACCTGATCCGGCACATCAACGTCCGAATTGAAAAACGACTGCACGGCAGCAAGTCGGACCTGGGGATTCGCATCGGCTAGCGCTTGGGAGCATACCTTTTGCAAAACGTCGTGGTGACGATATTCCGTGAGACTGCGGATCACCTGGCAGCGGACCATTGGATCGGAATGAGTCGCAAGTTTGGTCAGATGCGAAGTCGACTCTGGCGAGCGGCTCGCAGCAGCTAGCCAGATGAGATGAACGAAATCCGCGGCGCGAGGATTCGCGCGGCCGAGCCGACGGACCGCCTCCTCATGGATGGTCCCTCCGCGACGCAGAAGTTCGACATGGGCCCGCTGACGCCGCGACCAAGATGGATTGGCGAGTTCCCGCCAAAGCTTTGCTTCATCAGCGGCCGTCGGGTCGTAGGCATCGAATGGATGCATCGACGAGTCGTCGGCGCGCGTGATCATCACCAGATCGCTGACGTAGCTCGGATCACCTTCGTACTGGGACATGTAGGAGACCGTCACGAAGATGCGTCCGCCTCGCCCGACCGCCGCGCACACGGGGCGAGCATCTCCCCGACACTGTAAGAGAAACTGCTCCTCGGCGCGGAAACTTGCGCCATCGGGTGTGAGTGGATAACGGCCTACGGCACGACGGCCCCAGCGACCGAGTAGTAGATTGTTTCGATAGCGACTTGGCAGATACGCATCGTCGTAATAGGCCATGCCGACCGGGGCACCCCGACCCAAACTATCGCAGACCGTTTCCAAAAGGTCGGCGCGGTCGGGCGATTTCTCGGCCATCCAGCCGCGCGGCCAGCCGAAATGGGTATGCGGCGCAAGATGCATCAGACGCAGCGGCGAATAGAGTGAGGGGATCGGCTCGTGATCGTTGTCACTGCCGAAAAGGTTCCAATGATGGTCGAAGGCAATGCCACAGTTGTTCTTCGTGCCACCGACGACGATCCGCAGTTGGCTTCCGTCCGGGCGACACCGCAATACGCCACCCACCCCGGTGTACGGGGTCTTGGTCCCGTCTGGCTGGCTGAAGAAGGTCCAATGCGATCGGTGATCGGGCCGGCTGAAGTCGCTGTAGAAAAGAGAAGGATCGGCGAAGCAAATGTACAAGTCGCCCTCGGGCCCCCACTCCATTCCATGAAAGCCCAGATCGGTCGTCCATCTCGGGATTCCCCAGATCAATTTTTTCGCCTCGATCTCCTTGCGTCGTACGACCGCGTCCGGCAAGACATAGAGCGCGTTGCCCGTCAGCACATAAAGGTCGTGACCGCGAACTTTGATATCGTACATCCAGACGTGTGCCGGAAAGCGATACAGTTCCTGGCGAGCGTGATAGCCACCCTGGCCGTTGGGCTCGTAGACAAACAGCGCCTCACGCCCCCCGACGAACATTCGTCCTGTCGCGTCGAGATGAACCGCCAGAAAGGATTCCTTCTCGGAACGATCGAGCCGCACGAGCGTGAGATCGGGATCCGCGACGGTGTAATTGATTGTCTCTTCGGCCACCGCACGTTGCGCGATCAAGAACGGCACAGTCAAGAACGGCACAGTCAAGAACGGCACAGTCAAGAACGGCACAGTCAAGAACATCACGATAACGACAGGCACCACAGTGCGGGCGATGCCAGCGGTCGAGCGGAGCTTCGCTTCCGGCAACTGCTCGAGTGGTGTGATTGTGGATGGCAGTCGTTTCATGATGCGGTGCGGTCTTCTTCAGTTTCCTACAAGCCTCTAGCAGCGACGGCCGGCGAATCTCATTCCAACGCGACCTGCTAAAGCTCGAAACGACTTGCTCAAGTCTCGTGCCTATGCTGAGTACACCGAGTCCTCTTTATACAGTATCGTGGTCAGATCCGCCAATTCACTAGCTCGATGTGGGTTGTAAAATACGCACTAGTTCAGAACTTTACGGTGTACGACTGAGTAGTATCGAAAGCGTGCCGGCATGTGAGAACCGATCGAAGCGACAACGACCACCGCAGCGAGAATCAGCACGCGATAGTTCCACAGCCACGGAATGAGGCAAAGGAGAACTATTTTGCAGAAGACCATGATGCCTCGCCCTTGGTAAAACCAGCGACAACTCGGATAAGCTTCGATCGCGATCAGAAATATACCGGTTGCGATCGACAGGTAGAGCCAGATTACGAGTTGTTCAGCGGCGACGTCAAACACATGCCCGCCGAACAATATGCCCGTCACGGCGATGTGGGCCGTGCGAAACACAATGTTCCACGCGCGCGCATAGGGCAACACTCGCACCGGTTCGGGAAACAGGATCTGACGCCAACCGTTCATGCCGCGAGTCTATCAGCCCGTAGCGTTCGAAAACAACTCCCGCAGCAACATGTTTTCGACGAGTCGCACGCCGGACCATCTTTGGAGAGTCCTGAACCGACGGGACCGAACCCTCGCTCCGACCGATGAGGGTCTTGGAGAGGCAGTCGATCAGTGGACTGGGCGACTCCTGCCAGCGGTCTTGTATTTGTTCAGCTGGTTGGTCAGTCGCGACACGATTTTTGGTCTCTGATCGTACAGATTGTTCGCTTCGTCCGGATCGACGGCGAGGTTGTAGAGTTGGCCGGCAGGGTCTTCGTCGCGGATCTTCACACGGGTCCAGCCCCCGGAACCCTTGCCCAGGATCAGCTTCCAGTCGCCCTGTCGCAAAGCGAGTATCCCGTTTGCCGAGTGGTGGATCAGATCGTCGCGGACGGACTTCGTCGCCTCTCGTAGCGTCGGCAGGAGATCGAATGAATCTTCGGCAGCAGACAGGGGAAGATCGTGGCCAACGATCGCCGCGACCGTCGCCATCCAGTCCACCAGGCAGACCAGTTGGCGGTTGGTCGTTCCGGGCTGAACACTGCCGGGCCAGCGGACGATGAAGGGTACGCGGTGGCCTCCTTCAAAGATATCCGCTTTCATACCGCGCCAGGGGGCGTTGGGATTGTGGCCGAACATCCGCTCGACGGCGCCGGCATCCGCCCAGGACCTGCCGCGAAGGTGGGGGTCGCCCGCGCGGGCGGGTGATCCGTTGTCGCTGGTAAAGATCACGAGCGTGTTCTCCGCCACTCCGTTCTGTTTCAGCGCCTCGGTAACGGCACCGACGACGCCGTCGACTTCCGCGACCAGGTCACCGTAGTCGCCGGCCTCGCTCTTGCCGGCATACTCCTTGTTCGGGACGATCGGCGTATGCGGGGCCGTCAGGGGCAGGTAGAGAAAGAATGGTTTGTTGCTCGCGGCCCGCTGCTGGATAAATTCTACGGCGCGATTTCTCAAGCTCGGCAGAATGCGGTGCAGGTCCCATCCTTCCTGCATCAGTCCGGAATCACCGTACATGTTGTCGGGTTTGGGAGCATCGGGAATTTTTCCCAACACGTGATCATTTTCGATAAAGCAATACGGCGGAAAGTTGGGTACCGCGGTGCCGAAGTACGAATCGAATCCCGCGCTGAGCGGCCCGGCGGTGATCGGTTTCGACAGGTCGATCTTCGATTGGTCGAATTTGTGATCCCACAGCGGCGGCAACTTCGTGTTGGGATTCTTGGTTCCCCACTGCATTCCCAGATGCCACTTGCCGATGCACGCGGTGGAATAGTTGTGCTGTTTGAGCATGTCTGGCAATGTCAGGCGTTCCCGCTCGACTAACGGAGCGCAGTACGGCCCGAGCACGCCGCGCGTCAGGCGGGTGCGCCAGGCATAACGGCCGGTCAGCAGGGCGTAACGCGTCGGCGAGCAGACCGCGGTGGGCGTGTGCGCGTCGGTGAATCGCATCCCTTCTCTGGCCAGTCGGTCGATATTGGGCGTGGGGATCTTGGAATCTGCCCGATAACACTGCGGGTCCCCGAAGCCCAGGTCGTCAGCAAGGATGAAGACGATGTTCGGGCGATTCGGAGTCTCGGCAGCCCAACCGGGACCCTCCGCGTAGAGGACGCCCATGAATGCAAACAGCAGCACAAGTTGTCGCAATGCGAGATCGCTCTTGGTCTGAAGCTGAGACATCTGCCCTCCTTATCTGAAGATGCAATAACAAGCCAGTCGTGGCACCTGACGAGCCGGTTTTCCAAAGAGCCTGTCAGGAACCTTTCGGTCGCTCATCTTGCATTGGGTTATTGTATGAGGTTTTCCATGTCTTTTCACAGGCCCAATGTCTGTCAAACCAACGCCTATCCTCCACGCGTGCCCGAATCGAGGGCGAAGTACGGTTTGCGATACTGCCACTTACCACGGGTGAAGTCGGGGCACGCGATGGGCTGACTGCCCGCACCGATCGATTGTTCTGAAAGCGGCAAGATACAACTCATTACAACCGAGTCGTACACGTCGATCGGCGTCGGTGTTCCGTGGCGTACCGCATCGACGAACAACTCAAGTTCCAGCGGATCGACGCCGCCGTGTCCCGCAAGGCCGTACTTTCCGCCCGGGCTATCTTTGCCGCGCCACCAGCGGTGTTCATATCGATCTTGAAACGGGCCGAAGGGAGACCATTTTTCAGGCTTGTGTCCCGGGCCATCGCCCGCCAGATAGACGGCGTTGCGCTGTTCGTTGTACAAACCGCGCGTACCCTGAATCAGCCAGCGGTTGTCGTAGGGCCGGGGCAACTGCATGTCCATATTGATGACGATGGTCTTGCCTTGGGCCGTGCGCACCATGGTGGTTACGATATCGCCCTGCTTCCAGTCGCTCTTCGTCAAGGAATGATCTTTGCCGTAGCTGCGCGTCAGTTGGTCGCTGAGGCCCCATTGCCCGCTGGCCATCGACACGACCGTGTCGAGCCGATCGCCACAGTTAATGTCCATCCAACTGAGTACCGGGCCCAAGCTGTGCGTCGGATACTGATCGGCGCATCGCTCGAGCAAATGCTTTCGGGGCCAGTCTTTGTTCATGTACCACGACACGCAGTTGTGCGAGTGGGCAGAGTGGCAATGGACAATCTCGCCAAACAACCCCTGGCGAATCATGTTGAGCACGGCCAGGTTATCGCGGCGGAACGACCAATTCTCCATCATCATGCACGGCATGCCGGTCTGCTCGGATGTCTTGACCAACTGCCAGCATTCGTCGAGCGTGATGGCGCACGGCACTTCGACCCCAACGTACTTCTCGCGCTTCATGGCATGAACCGCCATCGGCGTGTGCCACTCCCAAGGAGAGGCGATGAACACCGCGTCCAGATCGTCGCGATCCATCATCCGCTTAAAATCGGTCTCGCTCTTCGTGTAGATCTCTGCAGGCGTCTGCCCGGCGTCTGCGACAATTTTCTGCGCTCGTCGGGCAGCCGTGGGATTGGTATCGCAGACAGCCGGCACCTGCACGCCCGGAATACCCAACGCATAGCGCATCATACCCGTGCCGCGACCGCCGACCCCGACGAATCCGATCCGCACGTTCTTGTCCTTCTCTGCCCCATGGGCGATGCGTCCCAAGGCCGCCGTTGCAGAAACCGCCGTTGCAGAAACCGCAGCCGCGGTTTTCGTAAACTGCCTGCGATTGATGGGCGCCGTCATGGTGATGCCTCCTTATGAAGACGTTTCCGATTCAAGCGATTCAGTGAGTGAGCATCTCACTATTATATTGCGCCAATCGTAATTGACCACGTGCGGTTGTGCCAGCTGACAATCCGATCCGCACACCGTTACCGAACATGGAAGTCCCGCACGAGATACTTGCAATGTTCCACCTCATGGCTGACAATTCGGCGGAGAGGAATGTTATGAGTGACAAAAAGACTCCGCACCCCCAATTCTCCGCGGAGACGAAAGCTATCGAGACTGCGCCAACGGTCGATCCGTCGACGTATCGAGGCTGGAAAACACTGGCGCTGCGTAACGAACTGATCGAGGTCCAGGTCGCGCCCGCGATCGGTGGTCGCGTGATCCAACTGAAGCTGGGTGACTTTGAGTTCTTCTTCGTATGTAGCGATCTGGCCGGCAAGCCGCCGCCACCAACCGGACTGGATCCGCAAGGTGCGTGGCTCAACTACGGCGGAGAGAAACTCTGGCCGGCGCCGCAGGGTTGGGGCGAGGGTGATCAGTGGCCGGGCCCGCCAGATGCGATCCTCGATGGCAGTCCCCATCAAGGCGAGATTCTCCGACTTCCGAGCGGCACCGGCATCGTGCGACTGACCAGCCAGAAGGACTCGCGCAGCGGGCTGCAAATCTCTCGGACGCTTGAGGCCTTTGCCGGCTCGACCCGCGTCCGCCTTTGCGCCACCATGACGAACATCGACACCAGGCCACGGCGGTGGGGAATCTGGTCCGTGGCACAGCAGAACGGTGCCGACCGCGCGGGCACCGGCGCCGAGAAGAAACTTCGCGTCTACTGTCCTTTGAATCCCGAGAGCATCTACCCCGACGGCTACAAAGTCATGTTCGGGCTGGCCAACAACAACTCGTGGCTACCGGACCGCGAGCAAGGGATGATGCGCGTGCATTTCCAACGGCGCGTCGGCAAGATCGGCCTGGACAGCTCTGCCGGATGGGTCGCAACGGTCAACGGGTCGGCCGGCAAGGTCTTCGTTCAGCGGTTCGAGTTCCTTTCGGATCGCGAGTACCCTGACGATGCGTCGGTCGAAATCTGGCTGCAAGGATTGGGGCAATTCATCGTGGACGGCAAGCTCATCGAACTTGAGGATAATCTCAAGGACAGTCCTTTCTTGATCGAGACCGAACTGCTCGGTCCGCTAACGCGACTCGAACCGGGCGCGAGTTCGGACTTTACGTACGACTGGTATGCAACGACCGTCGGAGGCGACCATCCGGTGGTGGATTGCACACGCGCCGGCGTAACGTGCCAGGAGCTACTGGCCACGCGGTCGGAAGGCACGATAACGCTCGCCGGCCTCTTCGGCGTGTTTTATGTCGGCACGGTCAGGGCCGTCTTTCAAGATGCTAACGGTGAGCCGATCGGCCTGCCGGTTGGCAACTGGGCAGCCAGCCCGCTTCATGCGTTCACCCCCAGCGGCGAGGTTCCTCTGTCGGTTCCCACCGGCGCCCGAACTATTTCGCTAGATCTATTCGATCGCAGCGGCCGCGATGTCGGGGTGCTGGCCCGGACGGAACTGCCCTGACCGCTGCGCCGCCGTATTCGATCGATCATTGACGGGAGTCGCTATTTTCGACGTTGAACGCCTGCTAGAATGGCTCCGCATGCAGATCTTTTCAGAAATTACTTTCTACAAAGCTCGCATCGGTTTGCCGTGTCTCACTCTCCTTGTTCGCCCGCGATGCCAACAGACCTGATACAGACAATTTGCATATGAACGGCCGTTCTGTCCTCCGAACCGTATTTGCCAGTCTCCTGATTGCCGTCACGCCCGCTGTAGAGAGTTATGGCGAGGATCAACCCCAGTGGGGGCAGCGTTACACGCGAAATCTCATCTCTCACGAAAAGAACCTTCCCACCACGTTCGATCCGAAGACTGGCAAGAACGTCAAGTGGACCGCTCCGCTCGGCACCCAGTCCTATGCCACTCCCATTGTGGCCAGCGGGCGGATACTCATCGGCACGAACAACGACCCACCACGCGATCAGCAGAACGGAGGCGACCGCGGCGTACTTCTGTGTCTCGACGAGAAAGATGGCAAAGTCCTTTGGCACCTATCCGTGCCAAAGCAGGACGAGTTCAACGACTGGCCAAGAGTCGGGATCGTCTCTCCGCCCACTGTCGAGGGAAATCGCGTCTATGTGCTGAGCAATCGCGGCGAGGTCCTCTGTCTCGATCTCAACGGCCAGGCCGACGGTAACGACGGGCCTTTTCGCGACGAAGGGCGCCACATGGTGCCCGCGGGAAAACCCGCGCTGAAAGTCCGAAAGGAGAACGCGGATATCATCTGGAAATATGACATGATCTCCGAACTCGGCGTACAGACGCATGACGAGACGTTCGGCTCGGTCCTCCTGCACGGCGATTTTCTCTACATTCCGACCTCCAACGGAGTGGACAGCACCCACAAACTTATTCCTTCGCCCGATGCGCCGAGCCTGATCGTGCTCGAGAAGAAGACCGGCCGATTGGTTGCCAAAGACGGCCTGAATATCGGACCCCAGATCGTTCACTGCAATTGGTCCTCGCCATCGGTGGGCACGATCGGAGGGAAGGACCTCATCTTTTTCGGTGGCAGTAACGCCATCTGTTACGCGCTTGAGGCCCTCACCTCGGTTCCTCCCGCGTCAAAAGTCGAGACGCTCAAGGAAGTCTGGCGATTTGATTGCGATCCGACCGGCCCTCGCGGTGATCTGCCCAAGTGGCAGGACAACCGCCGCGATGGCCCGAGCACGATCATCGGCATGCCGGTCTTTCACGAGGGGCGTCTTTACGTCGCCGCCGGAGGAGATCTCTGGCACGGTAAGCCGAAGTGCTGGATGAAATGTATCGACGCGACGAAAACCGGCGACATCACCAAGAGTGGCGAGGTCTGGTCGACGCCGCTCTCGCGTCACTGCATGTCCACACCGTCCATCCACGACGGTCTGCTGTATATCAGCGACTGCGGTCGCCAGGTCTCCTGCCTCGATCTGAAGACCGGCAAGCCGCACTGGGTTCACCGAGCCACTGGACCTTTCTGGAGTTCGACTCTCCTCGCCGATAACAAGGTCTACGCCGGTTCACGGCGCGGAGACTTCTGGATCCTGGCGGCGGGCAAGACACTTCAGGTACTCGATACGTTTCGGCTTGATAGCCCCATCAATGCCACCCCGACTGCTGCCAACGGCGTTCTCTACGTTGCCACGACAAACAAACTCTACGCGCTGGAAGTCGAGGATCGCTAACGGGCGATCCTCGACGTTTCACGGGCTCGACCATTTCAACCGTGCGATGCGGATGCCGTCCAGCCCGGGTTTGAGAGCCGCGATGTACCATTGGCCTTGATGGAGAATGACTTCCGGAGCCGCAACCGGTAATGTCGAAGTCCGGAAACGATCATGGCCGACTCCGAAGTTCGAGGGGTTGGACGAAGTGTATTGGGTGTTGAGGCTCGGAACACCGTAGAGCTGATTTCGAAACAGATGGAAACGCCCGTCTTTGTGGACGACGAAGGGACATTCCGCATCTCCGCCGTACCAGTTGCACTGCGTGGCCGCGATCCCGCCGGCCGAGACGATACGCGGCTCGCTCCACTCCTTCAAGTCGTGTGATGTGCGACAGAAAATGGCGGACGGGTACTTCGCGTCTTTGTTATGGCCCATGTAGTAACAATAGAAGAGGTTTCCCACCTTCAAGACCATGGCGTCCCGCGCCGTGTCATACGGGCCGGAGAAGAGGGCCGGTTGTTTCTTGTCGTTCAGAACGCGATGAAAAGTCTTACCATCGTCGCTCTTGGCGAGGCAAATGCGATGCCAGTCGCCGTAGACCATGTAGTACACGTCGCCATCGCGAAACACGTGCGGTGCCTGCAATCCACCTGCAGCTTCGCCCAGAGTCGTGTCGGCCTCCATGGCGATGCCCATCGGTTTCCAGTTTGTGTCGGTCAGCGACTTTCCTTCCCAGCGATAAAACAGCCGCGTGTGACCGCCGCATTTCGTGTAGCGGATGCAGGACCAGATCTGCCACGTTCCGTCCGCCGCCTGCCAGATGCCGAAGTCGACCGGCTGCTGCTGATCGCTCGTGTAGCGGCCCAGGTCCGGGTTCCCGGTAACCGACCACCATTCTCCGTCGATCTGCGGTATCACGTGATCGGCCGCCTCGGCGACGCGCCCCATCGTCAATAGCACCACGAACAGTATGAGCCATCGAATCATCGCATTTGTCCTTCCGATGCTATTGTTCATCGTGCGGGGCTCTTGGCCGTCCGTTCTCAAGCGCGCAAAGGGGATGTGGTTCTCGACGGATGCTCAGGCACAAAACGATTTCGGGATTAGCACTACGCACAGGGTCATGAACTCGATTCTCCACACAGTATATACCACGATCCGAGTGGTTCGACGACATACGGAATTCACTCATGGGGAACCGCGCAATCGCATTCGCAGCGTACTGCGTTATATTGCAGTATGTGGATCCAGATTATAGAATTTAGGGACGTCGATGTTAGGGACGACGACGAACGACTCGTGATTGACATTTGACTTCGAGAGGGGAGCCGGAGTCTTTGCGCAAGTCCGCCACACCCGGGACCATCTCCGCTCGCTGTCATGCTGAACCCCACCGACATCGCCGTCTTCGTTGGCTTCTTTGTCATCGTCGTCGGTATCAGCATCTTCAAAGGCCGGCACCGAGAAACGGGCGAGCAGTACTTTCTCGCCGGTCGCGGCCTGCCGTGGTGGATCGTCGGTATCTCGCTGATCGCTGCCAACATCTCATCGGAGCAGTTCGTCGGCATGAACGGCGGCGCGGCCGGAAACGATGGACTCGCCATTGCCAGCTACGACTGGATCGCCGCTATCACGCTGGTGATCGTCGCGATCTGGTTTTTGCCGCGGCTGCTGCGCTGCGGCATCTATACGATCCCCGAATACCTGGAGTATCGCTTCAGCGCACCGGCCCGGGGGATCATGTCGGTCTACATGTTGGTGATTTACGTCGGCGTCACCATCTCGGCCGTTCTCTACGCCGGCGGTCTCACAATCCATACCATCTTCGACTGGGACCTGACCTACTCGGTTTATTTGGTTGGCGCGATCGCTGCGATCTACACTACGTACGGCGGCCTCAAGTCGGTCGTGTGGGCCGATCTCTTTCAAGGCATCGCGCTGATCCTCGGCGGGTTGCTCGTTGCCTATCTCGGATTCCAAGCGGTCGGCGGCATCGAGGCCTTTCGCCAGAACAATGCCGACAAACTGCACATGGTGCTGCCGGGAGACCATGGGCATCTGCCGTGGACGGCGCTGATATTGGGAATCTGGATTCCTAACCTCTACTACTGGGGATTCAACCAATACATCGCCCAACGCACGCTGGCGGCGCGATCGCTCAAGGATGGACAACTCGGCGTGCTGATGGCCGCCGGCATCCAGGTCATCCTGCCGTTGGCGATCGTCATCCCCGGCATTATCGCCTTCCAGCTCTATCCCGAAGTGCGGGAGCACCCCGACAAGGCCTTTCCGATGCTGATCCGGGAACTGCTCGGCCCGGGTCTGCGCGGCTTTATCTTCGCGGCCATCGCCGGTGCCATCATCAGTTCGCTCGCTTCGATGCTCAACTCGGCCTCGACGATCTTCACGATGGACATCTACAAGCGGTACCTCGAAAAAAATCCACCCCAGCAGCGGCTCATCTGGACCGGAAGGCTCATCACGATCATCTGTGTCGTGATCGGTTGCTCGATCGCACCGCATCTCGGCTCGTTTGAGGGCATCTTTAAGTTCATGCAGGATCTGCAGGGCTACGTTTCGCCCGGGATTCTGGCGACGTTCATCTTCGGCTTCTTTGTGAAGCGATCGCCGCCGGCCGCGGCCATCACCGGTCTGCTGCTCTGCGTACCGGTCTACGGAATCCTCCACCTGAACTATTTCGAGAACATCTGCTTTCTCGACAAGCAGGCCATCACGTTTATCGTGGTGATATTCGCCATGACGATCATCAGCTTGCTGCGTCCGCTTCCCGCGCCGGTCAAAATGCCGGTCAACGAAGAGTTCGACATGACCTCCAGCCCGATCGTCAAAGTGATCGGAGTCACCATTGTCACCGTTACCGTCGCCCTATACGTGGTTTTCTTCTGATGCGAAACGTGCCGCTACTCCTGCTGATCGTGATTGCCTCTTGTGCCCCGCCCTCGTCGGAGCCTTCGACCGAGAAGGCCGTTGCGCCCCCGGGCGAGACTTCAATCTCTTCTCCCTTGCGCCAAACGGCGATCAAGCCATTCCGGCTCGACGACGTGCGACTCCTCGATGGCCCCTTCAAGGTGGCCCAGGAGGCGAACACCAAGTACATGCTCTCGCTCGACCCCGACCGACTCCTCCACCGCTTTCGTACCGGCGCCAACCTCAAACCGAAGGCTCCTCTCTACGAAGGCTGGGCGGCGAAGGGTGTTAGCGGCCATGTACTCGGCCACTATCTCAGCGCCTGCGCGATGAATTATGCCGCCACCGAAGACAAGCGATTCCTCGATCGGATCGATTACATTGTCTCCGAACTGGCCGAATGCCAGCGCGCTATCGGCAGCGGCTACGTCGGGGGCCCACCGCGCGGACAGGAGATCTTCAACGAGATCGCCAGCGGCGATATTCGCGCAAAGCCGTTCTTCCTCAACGACTGCTGGGCGTTCCTCTACACGGTACACAAACTCTTCGCCGGTCTGTGGGATGCCTACGACCTCTGCGATCACGAGCAGGCGCGCGAGGTGCTCATCAAACTGACGAACTTCCTGGAAGAGACCACTCGCGATCTGACAGACGAGCAGGTCCAGGAGATGCTCATCTGCGAACATGGCGGCTTCGCCGAGATTCTCGCAAACGTCTGGTCGATCACCGACGATCCGCGGCATCTGAAGCTCGCACGACGATTCTGCAGCCGCGCGGTTCTCGATCCGCTCTCCCGGCGAGAAGACAAACTTCCCGGCTCGCACGCCAACTACACGATCCCCGTCGTCATCAGCGCGGCGCGGCTCCACGAGCTGACGGGCGAGGAGTATTTTGAGACCGCCTCGGAGTATTTCTGGGAGACGATGGTCGGGCGCTACAGCTACGTTACCGGCGGCAACGCGGAGGCCGAATACTACTTTCCGCCCGACGAGTTCGAGAAGCACCTGACGACGACGGCCTCCGAAAAGTGCGGCACCTACAACATGCTGAAACTGACGCGCCATCTCTTCCTGCGCGACGGGGTCGCCAAAAAGTTCGACTACTACGAGCGGGGACTCTACAACAACATCCTGCCCGCGCAGGATCCCAAGACGGGCTGCACCATGTATCACGTCTCGTTTCAACCCGCCCACTTCAAGATCTACTCCCATCCGACAGAGGCCTTCTGGTGCTGCACCGGCACGTCGCTGGAGGACCACGCCAAGTATGGCGATTCGATTTACTTCCACTCGCCCGACACGCTCTATGTAAACCTTTTCATCCCCTCGAAGCTGCGCTGGCGAGACAAGGCTGTGACCGTAACCCAGGAGACGACGTTTCCCGAAGAGGAGACGACGCGACTCACGATCGGGTGCGATGTGCCGACGAACTTCGCGCTGAAGATCCGCAAGCCCTTCTGGACCGACGCTATGGAAGTACGAGTCAACGGGGAACTCGCGGGGCGCGAAGAGGAGGGATTCATCGTGGTCAACAGGGAGTGGCACGACGGCGATCGTGTCGAAGCGCGGATGCCGATGCGGCTGCGTGTTGAGGCGCTGCCTCATTCGAAGCGATGGTATGCCATCCTCCACGGCCCGACGCTGTTGGCTGGAAAGATGGGTCGCGAGGGCCTCGACGGCGTCGATCGCTTTCGCCACGAGCCGATCGATCTGCAGGATCACCCGGGACCGGAGATCCCCGCTTTCAGTTGCACGCCCGAGGAAATGATCTCTCAGATGAAGCCGGTGGCGGGACAACCGCAGACATTCCGGTTCGGCAACACAACACTAATACCATTCTATAAGTTGCGTAACGATCGCTACAGCATTTATTGGGAGTTCGAACCATGACGCGAATTGCAATCCTCGTCGCGCTCTGCCTTTTTACGGCGTGCAATAATCGGCCGCAGCTCAATCTGGAGCGGCCGTCGCCGACGTACGATATCGTCGAACGAGAAATCACCGTCGATGGAAAACTGAAAGACTGGGAAGGCGTGAAGGCCAACGTCGTGGCCGGTAGAGACCATCTCTGGTTCGGCCAGGATATGACGCCGGAGAAATGGCACGGGGATGCCGACCACAGCTACAGCTGGCGCGCGGCGTGGCATGGGAACAAACTCTACTTCCTCTTCGAGGTGACCGACGATGCGGTGATCGATCCGCCGGGCCAGCCCAACTCGTTTCTTAACGACTGCATCGAGATCTTGATCGACCCGAAGGGCGAAGGCGGACTGCGCACCGTCGAGGAAAACGGCGTCAAGCGGCTCCGCGGGTATGAGATGCACTTCCTGCCGACGGGGAAAACGGAAGTCTTCGTCAACGACGTCCTCTCGCCGCTCTATCCGATGGAGAACCCGCAGACGGAACGCTTTGAGAGCAAGTGGCAGGGCCAACGGACGGCGTTCAAGACGAAGTCGGGATACGTGATGGAGATCGCCTTCTCAATCCCCGACGTGGAACTCAAACGCGGCATGTCCTTTGGCCTCGACACCGACACCTGCGACGACGACGGTGAGGGAAGAAAGAGCCTGCAAATCTGGAGCGGTAAGCAGGTCGACTTCTGGCTCACGATGGATCATTACGGGCGCGTTACGTTGAAGTGATGTATGCGGAGAAGAAATAGAGGGGACGGCTATATCGTCAACGCTATTCACGGGATCCAAAGCAAGACACCCATTGAAAACATCTTGGCGATGTTTGAGACCGTTGAGAGGAACGTCTGACATATGTACGTTGTTTTTGTTGCACTCATCGCAGCCATCGGCGGACTTCTGTTCGGGTACGACACGGCCGTCATCAACGGGGCGAATGATTTCCTCCGCCGGCATTTCGAAATTGACAAAGACGGTGCGCTCTACGGCTGGGCCTGCTCCAGTGCCCTGGTCGGCTGTATCCTCGGTGCGGCGGGTGCCGGCTTCTTGGGCGACTTTCTCGGTCGCCGAAAATCACTTCTGGTCTGCGCGGTCTTGTTCGCGGTCTCCGCAATCGGCTCCGCGCTACCCCAGAGCGTCGGAGTGTTCGTGATCTATCGCATCATCGGAGGCGTGGGCGTCGGTGCGGCGTCCATGCTCTCTCCGATGTACATTGCGGAAATCGCGCCCGCTCGCCTCCGCGGGCGCCTCGTCAGCCTGAACCAACTCGCGATCGTTGTCGGTATCTTACTGGCGTTCTTCGCCAACTACACCATTCAATCCTACGGTAGCGAGCGCGTTGTGGGCGAGCAGGCCTGGAATGTGATTTCCGGCTGGCGGTGGATGTTCGGCCTGGAAACACTCCCCGCCGCCCTCTTTTTTCTGATGCTGTTTTTTGTTCCCGACAGTCCCCGGTTCTTGATGGCGCGGGGCAAGGAAGATGCGGCAAGAACCGTGCTGGGCAAGATCGGCACTCCGGACGGAGTCGATGCTCAGATCCGTGAGATTGCGGACGTACTGAGCGAAGAACGCGGCACGCTCAAGGATTTCCTCCGGCCCGGAATGAAGACGGCATTGTTGATCGGGATCGCGCTGGCAGTGTTCCAACAGTGGACAGGCATCAACGCAATCATGTACTACTCGACCGACGTGTTCAAACAGGCCGGGTTTGCCGGCAACGCGGCGTTTGTCAACAGCGTCGGCGTGGGGCTGACCAATCTTGTGTTCACATTTGTAGGGATCGCCCTGGTCGACCGTCTCGGCCGCAGGCCGTTATTGATCGGAGGTGCGGCGGTCCAAGCGGTCTCGCTCGGAATCGTCGCCGTGGCGTTCGCGCAGGGATCTCAAGGCTGGTGGGTACTGGTGGCGATCCTCACCTACGTGGGAGCATTTTCCGCGTCTCTGGGACCGGTCGTATGGGTTGTTATTTCCGAAATCTTTCCGACCAAGATCCGTGGCCGCGCCATGGGTCTGGCCACCCTGTCGCTCTGGACCGCCTGCTATCTCCTGAGCCATACCTTCCCGATACTGCTTGGCAGCATCGGACCGCCGATGACCTTCGGACTCTATGCGGGCATCAGTGTCGCGTGCGCCGTTTTTGTTGCGATCGTTGTTCCGGAAACCAAGGGCATGAGCCTCGAAGACATTGAAAGACATTGGACACGAGGACGAGACACAATGACAAAATAGTGATGATCCCGAGCCTGGATCGGTTCCAGGCTCAGTCCACCTGGGACCTATCGGAGAATCAAGCCTTACTCTCTGTAGTATTGCAGGATGAAAAGATGCACCCACCGATCAATTTTCCGCACGCCGCTTCTTTAATGAATCCCACTGGAGATCGAATGCATTCTCAAGCGATAGCAATTTGGCTGCGGCAACGAATTCTTGTTGCTGCGATCGCGTTAGTGATTCTCCCTCTCCCAACGCCGAGCTTTGCCTCGTCCGGGCCGCTCGCGCCGCGTCGGGTCATCTCGCTTGACGGAACGTGGCAAATCGAACAGGGGAACATGGACTCCTCGCCGGGACAGTTCACGCACACCGTGGTTGTACCCGGATTGGTTGACATGGCCCAACCTGCTTTTGTAGACGTGGGCACGAAGAGCGCCAGACGCCAGGCGTTCTGGTATCGCCGTACCTTTCGGCTCGACGGAAGCATCCCGGAGAAGGCGATCCTGAAAATCCATAAGGCCAAGTATGGCACAAAAGTGTTTCTCAACGGTCAGCTTGTTGGAACGCACCTGCCCTGTTTCACTCCGGCGCTCTTGGATGTCAAGAATCATCTCAAAGGAAACGGCCAGGAAAACGAACTGGTGATTCGTGTTGGGGCCAATCGCGAGTCGCTACCCAAAGGCGTGCCGTCGGGATGGGATTTTGAAAAGTATCGATACTATCCGGGCATCTACGATTCGGTCGAGCTCATTCTGGCAGACGCTCCGTATCTCATCAATGTTCAGACGGTACCGGACATTCAGGCCAAGCAAGTTCGAGTGGTCGTGGAAGTCGAAGCAGCAGACGCGCCGCAGGAGGTGGTTCTTCGCGCAGAAGTTGTCGAGGACAAGACAGGCATCATCGCCGGTTCCAAAACCAGTGAACCGGTGCATCTGGCGCCGCGGGAGAGTGCCAAGATTGAACTCACAATCCCGCTGGCAAACATGCACCTCTGGTCGCCGGAAGATCCATTCCTTTATCAACTGAGGCTGAAATCCGGCGGCGATGCAGTCAAGGTGCGATTCGGAATGCGATCTTTCCGATTCGATCCCAAGACGCAGCAGGCAATGCTCAACGGCAAACCGTACTACATGCGCGGCACGAATGTGTGCATCTTCCGATTCTTTGAAGATTCGGTCCGTTCCGATTTGCCCTGGAACGAGAAGTGGGTTCGCCAGTTGCACCGAAAGTACAAAACGATGCACTGGAACTCAATCCGGTACTGCATCGGCTTTCCGCCCGAGAAATGGTACGACATCGCTGATGAAGAGGGCTTTCTGATTCAGGATGAGTTTCCGATCTGGCTCTTACAGAACGAGGCACCGGAATATCCCACTGCTGAGAAGATTGTTCCCGAGTATACCGAGTGGATGCGCGAGCGTTGGAACCACCCATGTGTGGTCATTTGGGATGCTCAGAACGAAAGCACGACCGACGAGACCGGCAAGGCGCTTCAGGCCGTGCGTCATCTGGATCTTTCAAAACGGCCTTGGGATAACGGCTGGGGCGAACCCCAAAGCCCGACCGATTGCGTCGAGTCACATCCCTACTGGTTCATGAAGACCTGGCTCGGCATGAAACCATTTCGTATGAAAGAGCTTGCCGACCTGCCGCGAGCACCACGATTGAAGCCGCCCCAGAAGAAACACGAGGTGCCAATCCTCATCAATGAATATGCCTGGTTGTGGCTTCACCGGGACGGCACTCCGACAAACGTGTCGACGTCCATTTACGCCAATGCATTCGCCGAGGGTTCGACCACCGACGAGCGCCGACAGTTCTACGCCCGCCGGCTGGCGGCGCTGACGGAATATTGGCGATGTCATCGTGAAGCGGCCGGTGTGCTGCACTTCTGCGGCCTGGGATTTTCGCGACCCGGTCCTTGGGAGCGACCGAAGGGCGGCGCCACGAGCGACAATTTTCTCGATGTGACGACGCTCCAGTTCGAGCCGTACTTTGAAGAATATGTACGTGATTCGTTCCATCCTGTCGGCCTCATGCTCGACTTCTGGGCCGAGCACATCCCGCCAGGTGCCACGCGTCAGCTCGAAGTCTACGTCATCAACGATCAGTACAATGACTGGAAGGGAACCGTCCGCGTGCAGATCATGCGCGGCGAGAACATCGTCTCCACTCAGTCGAAGGAGTGCGCTGTCGCTCCGCTTGGGCAAAAGATTCTGACCGTGCGCCAGACCTTTCCCAAGGAGCCGGGCGACTACACGATCATTGCAGAGTTGACCGGCAAGGGTGGCAAACGCATTCGTAGCCTCCGCGACTTCAAAGTCGATTCGAAATAGCAATGGCGCGCGTGGGGTCAAACAAGTCAGCCGAATTGGAAAGCTCCCTCCCTGGCCAGTTCCCGGTCCGTATCACTCTGGGTCGGTCTGATTGTTAAGTGGCGCGGAAAAGTCGGTTCTCAATCGCACGCGACAGTCGTGAACGATGTGAATACATATCCTAATACCAGCGCATCGAGCTGCGTGAAGCCGCGATTCAATACAACCACTCAAAAACACCTATCAATCGATGTACTTGTAGTCTATCATAGTAGGTGTTGGTCTTCGGGCGTAACGGGCGCCAAGACGTGGCGCTCGCTATGTGTAGAAGATCAGCCACCGTACCCCCGCGCGAGCCAAGTATGATTTGGTTTGCCCTGCTGTTCCTTCCCTGCTGTTCCTTCCCTGCTGTTCCTTCCCTGCTGTTCCTTCCTCATCATGTGAAACGACCTTCCCCATGTTCAAAGTATCTGGCTCTCCGACGAAGAGCACGAAGAAGAGTTGGCTTCTACTTTCTTTGACATTCCTTGTCGTTCTTACCGCTCTCCCCTGTTCGGCAGAGGAAGACTTTTCCGCGATCAGCATTCCCAACATTCCGCAGTTGTTCTTCGAAGTTTGGAAAGACGCACAGACCATCCGACTCCCCCCAGGCGAGGCCAAGGTCGTGGGGTACTCGGCCCTGATGAACGGTGACTTCTTCGGCAAAGGCGAAGGGAATGAATCACTCGTTTGGGCCAGTCCTGTCTCGGGCATCTACCATATCGGGCTCGTGATGTATGACGCGTCGCAAGGTGTCGAGCGGCTCGATGTCTCCGTGGGCAATCATCGTCTGGGAACGATTACGGCGGACAAACCACAAACTGGGCGCGTCTTCTTCGTATCCTCCCAGTCGGTCAAACTGAGCCAGGGCGAGCCGATCCGCATCGCTTCGGCCTTGGGCAGTTCCGAAATGACCTTCGGCAATGTCTGTTTGCTCGGCAGCGTTCCGAAAGTGCCCGCATTAGTGATCGAAAATCTCGCGGCCGGGCACCGTCACGGAGATTCGGCGGACCAGGTGATGATCGCCTGGACAACCAACCGGCCGGCGGGCGGAAAGATTCGCGTCGGTTCTCAGGTATTTCAAGAAGACCGTGGACTGGTGAACAACCACCGAGTGCTTTTGCCGGTCGAAGTGATCGGCACATCGGCGCGGTTGGAAATCATCAGCACGGAGGCTTACAAGAACCAAACAGCGAGAACATCGTATGTGGTTCACCGTGACCCGATCGAACACTTCGAACACCACGGTGGCACGCTCCCGACACCGCCCGTCACCAATATCGAGTTGAAGGTGGCCGAGCCGACTGCTGTGGCGCGAACTCGATGGCCCGTGTCGTCAGGAGTTCCGCTGCCTGTGGGCACGCTGATCGACCCTGCCGAGTGTCGCCTCTTCAACGCTGCGGGTGAAGAAGTGCGGGCGCAGTTCACACCGCTCGCATGGCATCCCGACGGGGTTCATGTGAAGTGGCTCTTGGTGGACTTCGCGGCCGACACAACGGTTGGTGAGCAGGCGCGTTATACCTTGCAATGCGGTGTTCGACCAAAAAGAAAAATCAGTCCGGCGGCGACGGTCAAGACCGGATCGTTTGGCAAGGGGTTTGCGCCATTTGCAAATGTTTCGTTCGACGGACGGAAGATTACCGAAGCGGACATGCAACAGTGTGGTTTCGAAGTCACGGACGGCGAGGGTAAGGTCTACTCCTCGGCGCGGATGCCGCCGGAAGAGGTCGTCGTCGAAGATGCTGGACCGGTTCGCACCACGGTTTGCGTACGAGGAAAAATGGCGGACGCTGCGGGTCACACGTACACACGCTATGTATGCCGGCTCCATTTTTATGCAGGCAGACCGACCGTACGTGTCGTTTTCTCACTCGACAATGATGTGACCGAGCCGGACATGAACCTGATTAGCAGTCTCAAACTGCGAATTCCCGTCGCGGCACCGCACCTCACGTTCGGTGCCGATGGCAAGGCGCGGTCCATGAAGCGCGGCGAACGGCTGCTGCAAGATGAAGATTATCACTTCTCTGTGGGCGACTCGAGCGGCCGACATGCCGACGGATGGCTGATGGTGCCCGGGGTCGTCGCGGTCCATCTGCGCGACTTCTGGCAACGGTATCCCAAGGGATTTTCGAGCGACGAGGATGGAATCGTCCTGGAGTTGCTTCCCCGTCTTCCAAAACAGCAGTATGCTGGCGCAAGCTCCGACGACCTGACCAAGCTCTACTATTGGTGTGACCGCGGACGTTACAAGATTCGCACCGGCGTGCGGCTGACGACCGAGTTCGTCGTCGACTTCGCTCCGACGGCCGACAACGACAGCTACGCGGACGCTCCGTTGTGGCAGAACCCGCTGTTTGCCGCCTGTGCGCCTCAATGGTACTGCTCCAGTGGGGCGTTTGGACCGATGGTTCCTCGCAGCGCGGGGAGTTTCGACGTCTACGAGAAGAACCTCGACGCGGCCTTCCGCGCGTTCATTCTTCGCCGCGACTCGGTACGGGAATTCGGCTTCATGAATTTTGGCGACTGGTTCGGCGAGCGGAAATACAACTGGGGCAATATCGAATACGATACGCAATGGGCGCTGGCGGCGAATTTCGCGCGGACCGGAAATCTCGACATGTTGTGGAGGGCCGAGGAGGCCGAGTCGCACAACGCAGATGTCGACACGAAACACTATGGTGCTGCGGTCGGCGAAGTGTGGGCCCACTGCACGGGCCACACCGGCGGCTATTTTCCACGTTCCTGGAAAAACATGACACTGTTTAACGAAGGTGTCAGTGGTACCGGGCACACCTGGTGTCGCGGTCACTTCATCCTGTACGGTCTCACCGGCGAGCGACGCTATCTGGAAACGGGTTGCAAGATCGCGGACCGGCTCGCCCAGGGGACCACCGATTTTCAATATTACGCCGAGCGCAATATCGGTTGGCCGATCGTCGCACTGATGGGCGCCCATGGCACATCCAGCAATCCCTTCTACATCAACGGTGCCAAGTTGATGGCCGACATGGCAATGTGGACCCAGTCACCCGACACGGGCGGCTGGGGTCACTGGATCGACACCAACGAATGCCGCCATGGGGCCCGCTGTTGGGGCTGCAAAACCTTCATGACTGGCGTCCTTCTGCACGGTCTCAAGCTCTACGATCTGGTGGAGCCACGGGCGGACATCCGGCAGACCATCCTTAGGAACTGCGATTTCGTCTGGCGAACATGTTTTGTGCCCAAGGACAGTGGGTTCATCTATTCGGAGTGCCTCAACCGGCGCGGCAGAGGCAATCCGGACACCTTCTGCATCATTGGTGACGGCCTAGCCTACGGTTGCCGCCTCGACCCAGCGCAGCGTCATCGCGAATCGCTTCGACAGGCGGCCATGGGATATTTCTACGAAAGTAGCGTCAAGGATTCTGGCAAGCCACTCTCTTGTGCAACCTGCTTCATGCCACTCATGCTGTACGACCTCCATGCCCTGGGCCTCTCTCGATTTCCATCTATCGGCAAGAACAAATCGGGCAACGAGTAAAAGGTGTCCCCGGCAACGGGCTCTCAATCAGCGAGCTGCTGACTCGCATAGTCGACGGGCCTTGCGAGGACAACATCCTCTGCCGCTGCGACTTGGTGGAATGCTTGAGCATGATTTATCGCGCTGTGGCTTGCGTTGCGGGCGGTGAATCTCCGGCTGCAAGATGTACGCCGAAACGGCGCGCGATTGCAGTGTGATCGCTCATCTGGACACGTGAGCCTGCATGAACGGTCTGTGGAACGGGACGTGCAGCACGATCTCTCGCCATCATGTGCTAGAGATTTAGCACCGATTCTCTTTCCTGGATAATGGTCTCGAGCAGCGCTTTGACATTCTCGATCGGGACGTCGTTCATTACTTCTTGTGAAGGGGCGATAATCATACCGCCGCCTTTGCCCAGGGTGCGGATCGTTTCGGTTGCGAGTTGTTTTACCTGCTCCGGAGTGCCGAAGGGAAGAATATTCTGCGTTTCGATGCCTCCATAAAAAACGAGATCCTTGCCGTATTCCCGCTTGAGGAACGCCAGATCCATGCACGGTTGCACGGGTTCCAGGACCCTCAGGCCGGCGTCGATCAAGTCTGGAATGAAATCAGTCAGGCATCCACAGGAGTGCATAATGATGGGAATGCCCGCGCTATTGTATACATTCCATACGCGAGCGATGCGGGGCAAGATGAACTCGTGAAACGTTTTCTTGGACATCAAAGTGGTTTTTTGCGTGCCGAGATCATCTCCGTGATGGGCGACCTTGAAGCCCATTTGAACGACGCGTTTCGCGTATTCCACCTTCTGGTCGGCTACCTTGTCGAGAAGTTCGTGTACTACCTTGGGCTTCAAGCTAATGTTGGTCATCAACTCGCCGAACCCCATAACGGCATAGGCTCTCTCGTACACTCCGAAGTAGCCGGAGGGAATCACAAGATGGTCACCGGACTGCTCCTCCAGGTCCTTTTCCATGTCCGAGAAATTGTCTTCCCGATCGTTGTCGGGAGGGTGGTAGCCGGCCACGGCCTGTTCGATGTCTTGAAACAGCGAGGCCCGATCAACGTCCGGAGGCATGTGCGAGGCAAGTTCCTCCGTAGCCTTTCCTTCCAAAGGGTGAAAGCAGGGATAAAAACTTCCGGCATCCACTTCAATGCCCATTCCCCAACTGTCGTACACGACCTTGTTGTCCCAATCAGGATAGCAATATCCCATTTCGCAGAGTCGTTGCATTTCCTCTCTGTCGTCGCGATAAAACAGCGGCTTGTCGTGTAGCGATAGCGACAGGTAGAGATGATTGTCAAGATAGTCGTCCAACTCGTCGGCCGACGAGAGCCCCAGCGTGCGGCTAATCTCACCGTCTCGGGTTCGGTCAGAGAAGGTGATCTGGCTGGGAAGATAGTCGACATCATCTCCATTGATCACTCGAAGCACTCTCTCTTCTCTTGTTATCATCAGGAACAACCTCCCTTTTTTTCACCAGTGGTCGGTCGGACATTCGCCAAGACTATAGGCGCATGCGAGTCGATCTCAATGTATCGCCTTCGATAGGTAAGAATAATTAGAAGACAGCCTACGTCGATGGTTGTTCAGGTATTCGTGCAAGTGCATTCCCGCACACCCGGCGGTCGCGGTCTTGAACGGGCCACGGTATTGTGGTGCATGACACGACTCGACCATTTCGTCTATTCGGCATGCACGATGTCTCCTGAAGCAGCATGCATGATCCGTTCTTGGGATACTTCGGATCGACTGAACTCCCCTGTAATCCTCCCCTCGTGCATCACGATGATCCGATCACACAGTCCGATGACCTCCGGCATTTCGGAAGAAACCACTATAATAGAAATACCGCTATCGGCAAGTGTGTTAATCAGGCGATAGATTTCCTGTTTTGCTCCGACATCAATCCCGCACGTCGGCTCATCCAGAATCAGGATCTGTGGATTCGTAGCAAGCCACTTGGCAAGAACCGTTTTCTGTTGGTTACCACCACTCAAATTGCTCATCACCTGCTCTTTGAATGGCGTTCTGATTGACAGTTCCCGGATATAGAACTCAACAAGATCTTCAAACTTCTTCTTCTTCAAGAATCCGCATGAGGACAGTTCCTCCAGATGGGTGATGCCAATATTCTCCTTGACACTGAGAAGGAGAATGAGCCCTTCCTTCTTTCTGTCTTCAGGAGCAAAACCGATACCTTGCGCAACGGCCTGGGAAGGATTTCTCGGCTGAAATCTTTCACCACGGAGGGTTATCTCTCCGGAGTCGGGTCGTGTGACGCCGAAGATGGATTTCATGACCTCCGTTCGCCCGGCGCCAATCAAACCAGCAAACCCGAGGATCTCTCCCTTTTTCAAGTCGAAGTTCACATTCTGGTATTCGCCCGTTCTCGTCAAGCCGCTTGTGGATAGAACCACTTCTTCTTCTGCTGAGGCATTCCGCTGGTGATAGAGATCGCCGATTTCGCGGCCCACCATCATTCGGATTAGATCGCTCTTTGTCACATCGCCGCCGGCAAGATCAACCGTGCCGATTTCTTCGCCATCTCTTAGCACGGTTGCTTTGTCGCAGATTTCAAAGACTTCTTCTAGCCGATGGGAAATGTAGATGATCGACACACCTTCGCGTTTGAGTTTTCTCATTAACGCAAACAGGATCTCCGTCTCGACCTCTGTCAGGATGGCGGTGGGTTCGTCCAGCACCAGTACTCTGGCATGTTCGCTCGTCTTCTTGGCAATTTCCACGAGTTGACGCTGGGCCAGAGTGAGGTCGCTTACCGGTCTGGCGCAATCGACGACATACTCGGCGAACGGGGCCATGACTGATTTCGCCTCCTGCATTATTCTCTTCTTGTCCAGCCACCCCATTCGGTTCTTGACCGGTTCCTTTCCCAGGAAGAGATTCTCCGCAACGGTCATTTCCGGAACAAGATTGAGTTCTTGGTAGATGGTACAGATGCCCCTCTGCATGGCATCCGCTGGGCAATGCAACACAAGGTTCTTGCCCTCCATCAGGATGTGTCCACCATCAGGCAGATAGGTTCCGCTGAGTATCTTGATCAGGGTGGATTTTCCGGCGCCATTCTCTCCCACGAGACCGTGGATTTCACCTGCGCGCAACCTAAAATCGACATGACTCAGCGCGGTCACCCCCGGAAACGTCTTGGTGACATTCACCATTTCAAGCAGGAATGTGTTAGCCGTGGGTTCCACGCGTTCTTCTCCGAGTGAGGGAGTCTAGAGCAACAGCCGCCACGATAATGGTGCCTGTGACTACCTGTTCCCACTCCATGGGGATACCGAGCAGAACCATACCGTTACCGATGATTCCAATGAGGATAGCGCCCAGTACCGTCCCCCAGATCGATCCAACTCCTCCGGACAAGGAAGTCCCGCCGACAATAGCCGCCGCGATCGCCCGGAGTTCCCAGCCCTGACCGGCACTCGGTTGTCCTACATTGAGTCGCCCCACCATGATGATTCCGGCAAAAGCCGCCAGAAATGCTGCCAGAGCGTAGATCACAATCCTGTTCTTATCTATTTTGATCCCCGATATTCTTGCCGCCTCTTCGTTCCCACCGATGGCTCTCACCCGACTGCCGAACGTATGCTTTCTGTAGTACAGGTCGACTGCAAGAACGCAGAGGATCATGATGATAACGGGTACCGGAACAGGGCCGACATATCCCTGCCCAAGATAAAGCAAGAATTTACTCTCGATGGTGATGGAGTAGCCTTTGGTGACAACCAAAGCAATGCCGCGCGCTACGCTCATCATTCCAAGAGTAACAATGAACGGGTTTATTTTGGCCTTGGCAATCAACAGGCCGTTGATGAGGCCGCACGCGACGCCGGTGGACAGCCCCAGCAGAATGGCGATCACGACAGGAATGCCCGACACCGAAGCGAGCGACGTGACAATGCCGGCAAGTCCCAAAACGGATCCAACCGACAAATCGATCCCCCCGGATATCAATACCAAGGTCGCTCCCAGGGCGACCACGATGATCAGACTTACTTGCCTAGCGACATTGAAAAGGTTGGACTGCCCACTGAAATTCTCTGTGAAGATAGACAGGAGTATTCCCAAGGCAATAACGATCAGCAGTAGGCTCAGCTCCCTGTAATTGAAGAAAACGTTCAGAAAACGTAGCCGGCTCGCCATTTTTCCGGTCGTTGCGTCTGAGAGCGAAACATGTGACTCGTAATCCGTATCACCAGTCTGTTCCTCATCCATGTCACTTATCTCGTGTGGGTTGCCGATGCGGAAGTCATGCGTCTTCCAACCGGCAGTGCGGTTCTATTCTTTCTTGCCGTAGATCTCGTCGATATTATCGAGGGTCACGTCAACGATACCCGTATGGATTGGGTCCTCGGGCTTCTTTCCTTTCAGGGCGTCCACGAGGGTATTAATGGCGATGACCGTCCACTCATAGGGTTCCTGCACAACCGTTGTAGTGATTGCACCCGCTCTCACTCCCTGAAGGATTTCCGGCATATCATCATACACGACCACGGGAATCTTCCCGTGCGTATTCTTGAACGCGGTCGTAATCGCAGGGCCGGCAGTTGCATCGGTCCCGTAGATGCCGCCGATGTCCGAGTGGGCCTCAAGCATGTTCTCGATGTTTGCAAGCGTTGTTTCGGCGTTACCCTGTCCGGTTCTCACATCAATGATCACCATGTCAGGATAGGCTTCCTTCAATCTCTTGGTGAACCCGTCCACGCGTTGCTGCTGATCCTCTTGCGTTGGCAGGCCCTGGCTGATGACGACATTCCCCTTCTTCCCCATCAGCGCTGCCAGCAGATCGGCGGCATGTGCTGCCGCGGCAAGTTGGTCTGTCCCGATGTAAGAGAGCCTCTTGCTGCCCGGTGAATCCGTTCCAAAGGCGACGACAGGTATTCCCTCATTCATGGCCCTCGCGATAACGGGTTCAAGTGCTTTCGGATGTGTGGGACAGATCGCCAGAGCGTCAACGCCCCGGGTAATCATGTCTTCAACAATACGAATTTGGTCACCTGCATCCCCGTTCTGAGGCGCGGCGATAAGTACTTTGGCATTATGCTTTGCTGCTGTCTCTTCGGCGCCACGGGTGCAAGGCTCGAAGAATGGATGAACAATGCTGTAGACGACCCCAAAGGTCAGTTGCTCATTCTCTGACTGTTGTTTGGAACAACCCGCCAGCAGCATCAGATTCAATGTCACTGTCAGCAAAACGATAGACCGTCTCTTCATTATCGATTCTCCTGTCCTGTTGTAACTGTTAAATCGGGACGATCTGTCTGAGGTTGGTTTCGCGACTTGTTTTCCTGACGGTCTACTTCTTGCACAGGACCGTGCGTGGCAAGTGGCGAAGTGCGTAGGTAGTATACTCGATGCAAAACAAGGCCCGTTCAGCACGTTCGTGCGAATCCACCACACCGACCTGGGCAACGTTGCCTCGGCGATCTATACACAGTAAAGTAACTTTACTTTAACAAGTATATATTTTCGACAGGGGATTGGCCGTCCGCTCGATAGATATTTCCACTTCACGGCAATCGCACTAGGACTGTTGCGGATGCGAACCACCACCACCCAACGACAGGCCAGCTTCCGAGAATCGGCCGCAATCGGTACGTATTCCGGCCGCCTGGGCCGACTAATGGTCACCGTGATTCTTGTGATCCTGGGAGGTCAGCCTCTGCCGTCACTCGGCGCCAAAACTCAACCCGCCCACCGGGCGCCGTCGACCCCGGCCACGACCGCCGCGACGATGCCCGTTGAGCGGGCGGCCATCGAACAAGATTGGATCCACACGGACAAGCTGCAAGGGTCGGTCGAAGCGATCGTGTCCCGCGTCGAAGCGCATCTGTGTCGCGGTCGGAACATCCTGGCGGATATTCGCAAACTCAGCGGAAACGAAATGAAGGCCGACACCGAAGCGCTCCGAAGCGCGACTAAGTCGCGTGACGAACTGCTGGCGGCCAGGAGCCTCGACCGGGAAGCATGGAAGAAGGTCTATCTCGAAACACGCTGGGCGGTTCGCCGCGCGGCGATGAAGAATCCGCTGCTCAACGATAACCGAGGGCTGCTCTTCGTGCGACGTCACCATGCGACGATCAACCATCAGTGCGCCCGTCGCCGATCCCGCTACAACCGACTCGGAGGAGAAATATGTCTTCTCGAGAACCTCGGCGACGACCGTATCAATGGCGGCCTGGGTCGGGTTGTCTCGCTGACGGCCGAGAAGTTCCCGGCGGGCGTGTTCGGGCGACCGGACCTCTCGTTCGACGGGAAGCGAATTGTCTTTGGCTTTGCCGCCGCGGATACGAAAGATACAACCGAGCCTCCGTCGGTCCCGAATGAGTTCAACTCCATTGGCAACGGGACGTTTTATCAGATCTACGAGATGGGGCTCGACGGCAAGTCGTTGCCTAGGCGGATTACCCAGGGCAAAACACGCCGTGAAGAAAGTACCGATCCGATTTACTTGCCCGACGGGAGAATCGGTTTCATGTCGCCTCGCGCTGGTGGGATGGTGATGTGCGGCGACTGGGCCTGGGCGGACTGCATGTTCACGGTCAAGCCCGACGGCTCCGACATTCGCCAGATCACCTGGTCTAAGGAGGGCGAATGGGATCCGAGCCTGATGGACGATGGTTCGATCATGTTCACCCGTTGGGAATATATGATGCGTTTTTGGCGTCCGACACAACTGATCTGGAACGTCCGCCCCGACGGCATGAATCCACGGATCGTTGGCGGTTATTTGACGCGAGAGAGGAACTACGCTCGATGCCGCCAGATTCCTGGCACGAGCAAGGTCGTGTGCGTCGAGGCGCACCATCACAACGACGGAAGCGGAAACATCCTGATCGTCGATCTGTCTCACGGTCGCGGCACGGATGCGGGCGAAACGCGACTCGTGTCCGGATCGGGTGATTGTCCATTTCCACTCAATGAAAAGTACTTCCTTGTTTCGTACGATCCCCAGGGAACCGGTTCCGAGCACAATCGCAGTGCCGGCCGGCACGCCCTTTATCTGGCGGATACCTACGGTGGTCTGGAACTGATCTATCGCGACCCGCACCTGTCGGCCATGTATCCGACGCCCATACGCTCCCGACGTCGTCCGGCAGTCGTTTCCGAAGTCAAGCCGAGCGGTGTCAAAGAGTACGACAAAGCCGCGGAGTACGGCAAATTCTTTGTGCAAAACGTCTACGAAGGTCTGCCCGAGTCAATGCATGGCAAAGCGCGATACCTTCGCGTTGTCCAGGCTCATGAGCGCCACATCCACACTTCGCCATGCAACATTTGGGTAGGAATGGGCGGATTTGAGACAAAGACGGTGTTGGGAACGGTGCCGGTGGAAGCCGACGGTTCGGCCTACTTTCGCGTGCCGGCCAAGGCGGCCGTTTTCTTTTCCGTCCTCGACGAGAAATACCAGGCATTGCATACGATGCGGATGACGACCGATGTGAAACCGGGTGAATACGTCGGGTGTATCGGCTGCCATGAGCCGATGAAGACCAGTCCCAGGATCGGCAAGAGTCCGCTGGCGGCGCAGCGCCCTGCGTCCGAAATCGAGGCGCCGCCATGGAACGAGCAGAATTTCGGGTACCCAAATCTGGTCCAGCCAATTCTCGACAAGCATTGCGTCGAATGCCACGACGGCACCAAAGACAAGAACAGATCCTTTGACCTTCGCGCCGGCCATACGACACCGGAAGTCTACATACCTGACGTGTGGACCACCTACGCGGAGGGTTACAAGAAGCATTACAAGTATGAGTCTTACTGGACGTTGTTGCCCTACGTCAAATTCGCCAACATCCACACGTACCACACGCCACCGGGCTCTTGGGGCTCACGAGTCAGCCCCTTAATGGAGATACTGAGCAATGGGCACAAGAACGTCAAACTCAACGAGGCCGAGTGGCGTACACTCTGCGCCTGGATCGACTGCAACGTGCCGTACTTGGATGATTTCCGAAAGTTCGCCGTCGACCCCAAGATCCGCGCGGAGGCTGCAAACGCGCCGGCGAGCCGGTGATCGAAAGATCATTACGCCGGCTTCACAACCTACCTGTCGAGTTGTCAACGAAAGGGAGATTTCTGATGAAGTTTTTGTCCAAGTATCCAATCGTGGTAATCTGGCTTATGTCCTTGGCACTTGTCTCGTGCTCTCAGCAGTCCTCGCGTTCTGAGCCCATCGCCTCAAAAGGGTCAAACACAAAGGCCGATGCCGAGGCGCTCAAGAAATGGATCGATCGATATTGTGCTACCGTTACGGCGGGCGATCTCGACGGTTACCGTAACTTCTGGACCGAGGATGTCGTGTGGCTGCCTCCGAATGCCCCAGTCAAAGAGGGTCTGGAAGCCTGCATCGATTTCAACCGACCATCCTTCGAGAAATACAACCTGGTTGAAAAGATGTCCGTGGAGGAGATTGAGGTGGCCGATCGGTTTGCGTACGTACGAGTCAATTACAAGTTTAAGGGAACACCCAAAGCAGACGCCGAGCCGATCGACGAGGACGGAAAAGGCATCTTCATATTGCGGCGTAAGCCTGACGGATCCTGGGTATCAACGCACTGTGTGTGGAACTCCAATACTCCTATTCCTGAGTAGGTGAAGACAACACTTTCCGCAAGACGGTTGATTCAAGCCGATTACAAACGCGTCGAATTGTATCTTGGATGGACGCGACAAGTATCAAACGGCAGACGATGCGCGGTCATTAATCGGAGATCGCCGAACGCCTGAGGCGGCTCGGGAACGGTGTCCGTGTGCGACGATCCATCACCCCTGATCGAGGCGCTTCACTTCTGCCGTTCTTCCTTTACCTTGCGGACCCAGCAGCTTAGACATTTGCAGTGTTCGTCGCGGCCGCAGGTGCCGGCGATGTCGTGGTAGGGGAGGGGTTGGACCGCCCCCTGCACAAGCTGGTGCATCTTCTTGTAGCTTGGGTCGTCGATGCTCTTCCAGCCGCCCTGCTTGATCGTTCCCCAACCGCCGGCAGAAGTCGCCAGCGGCGCTTTTAAGATACGACTTTCGCTCGGCAGTGCCACGTTGACCAGTGCCGCGAACGGTTGCCCGGCCAGCGCGTCGCCGAATCTCTGGCGAACGAATGCCCGCAGTGCCTTTTCCCCTTGCGGATCCGGCTGCCGCCACTCGTCTTTGTTCCAGGAGTAGGTTCCGTAGAGTGGGGCGTTCAGATCGAGCCAGTCGATGATCCGCTGGCGGCTCTCAGCATCGAGATCGACGCCCTCGTGGCCCTCCGACAGCAGCTTGGCCAGCGTGCCGCCGTGGGCAAAATAGTCCTTCGGCCGGCTGTACCAGGTTTCGTCATGGTAGGGAGCGACCTTCACCAAGCGATCGCTTCGGGTCAACGCGGCGTAGGCAGTACTCGGGAGCAGCCGATGGAAAGTATTCGCGATGTTCTGCTCGGTCGAGTCAATCGTCCCGAGCAGATCAATCTCACCGTCAGTTTCTTCCAAGCCGTGGCAGTCAATACAATACCGGTCGAGTACCGGCTGCACCGTCTTGGCAAAGCTGAGTCCTCCCGGATACCTCGGGCCGACCGGCGGCTCCAACTCCCGAACCTTTCCGGTGGCCGGCGATTGGCGTATCACGGGACTGGACGAGCGCGACTCGTGACAGCCGACACAACTCGCTTGCTCACCCGGTTGCAAGTGCGTGAAGGACCGCATCGTCATCACCGCCATGCCATCCTCGTCCAATGCCTGAAATTGCAGCGGCACGCCGGCCGGGGCCTCGAACGATACCGAGCCATTTTCGTCGACTGGTACGGTACCGAGAATTCGCTTGAGCACCTCGAAC